>Ga0268280_1001907_pt1 | contig 12993 bp, 13 predicted proteins | sample saktaG_9_FD_190139 | JGI IMG/M metagenome (GOLD analysis project Ga0268280, IMG submission 190139) | Saline water microbial communities from Sakinaw Lake, British Columbia, Canada - sak_2011_5_24_40m | ecosystem: Environmental > Aquatic > Non-marine Saline and Alkaline > Saline ...
TTGATTATATAGTATTTTTGATAAAAGTGCTATAATTATTGTGCGACATGGTATAATAGGTTTATATGAGTAATAATATTACTGAACTTAAAACTCAATTTCTAGAATATATTGAAATCGAAAAGGGGCGAGCCGTAAAAACCGTGGTCAGTTATGACCGCTATTTATCTCTTTTTATTGATCAGGCCAAAATCAAAGGGCCAAAGGATATTACCAATGAAAAAGTGCGGGAATTTCGCCTCTGGTTGAATCGTCGACCTGGTGCCAAGGCCTATCATTTATTTGGACAAGCTCCCTCTGCTGGCGGCACTATGAGTAAAAAAACCCAGAATTATTATTTAATTGCTTTACGAACTTTTCTCAAATTTCTGACTCGGCGGGGTATTACTTCCCTACCTGCGGACAATATTGAATTAGCTAAAGTTAGTGAACGATCCATCGATACTATTTCTCAAGCCGAATTACAGAGACTATTGGAGGCGCCGAATAAAGAAACTAATCCGGAACGCCAGGCGCGGGACAAAGCCATTTTGGAATTGCTTTTTTCCACTGGTTTGCGTGTGGCTGAACTTTGCTCCCTTGGTAATGATTTGGATTTAAATTTGGATGAGTTTTCTATTCGCGGAAAAGGTAATAAAGTGCGCGTAGTTTTTCTGTCCGATGAAGCTAAAAAAGCCGTAAAAGAATATTTAGCTCTTCGTAAAGATATGTCCGACGCCCTGTTTGTCCCGGTCTCTGATCTTTCCCGAGGTCAGACCTTAAATCGGAAAAATGGTCTGACCTCGGGAAATGCTATAAATAAAGGTTTAGATCACCGTACCATCGAACGCATTGTAAAACGCTATGCTACCATTGCCGGTATTACTAAAAAGGTGACTCCCCATGTAATAAGGCACTGTTTCGCCACGGATTTGCTCTCTAATGGTGCCGATATTCGTTCGGTTCAAGCTATGCTCGGTCACGCCAATATCGCCACCACCCAAATTTACACCCACGTTACCGACAAACACCTCCGCGATATCCATAAAAAGTTTCATAATCGTTCTTAATCCCCGCCTTTTCTAAGGAGGGGTGGTATTACTATACCGGGGTGGTCTATGCTACCCGGTAGTGAATTTTGCCATTGGATTTTATGAAAAATCCTTAGATTTTTTGATGGCAAAATCTACTACCGGGTGCTATACTAGAAGTCTTATTAATTTTCCCACTACGCTAATAAAAATTAGCTATGCGGGACACGTAATTTTAAAAAAAATATGGAAAACGAAAATAACACAAATCAAAACACACAAAGTGCGCCAACTCCCCCACCAACACCTGAGGCGGAAAAAGTTACTAACAAAGCGGACAATGATAAAAATATGGCCATGATTGCTTATATTTTATTTTTTGTGCCTCTACTGGCTGTCAAAAATCGTTCATCATTCTTAAATTATCATGTGAATCAGGGTTTGGGACTTTTCATTGTGGCAATAATTGGTAGCGTCATATTAAGCAGTCTTTTTGGTTGGAGATTCTATATGATTTCCAATATTTGGAATTTACTGATGATTATTTTAGTCATTTTAGGTATCATCAACGCATCAAAGAATGAAACTAAACCATTGCCAGTGATTGGTAATTGGTTTCATTTGATTAAATAGCGGAACATGAAACTTTTATCTTGGAACGTGAACGGACTACGGGCTTTCTATAAAAAAGGCGCTTTTGATAGTGTTTTAAAATTAAAGCCAGATGTTTTTTGTTTACAGGAAACTAAGGCTCATCCCGATCAATTACCAGAGGCTGTTAGAAATCCTAAAAATTATCATGCTTATTTTGACCACTCCAAGATGCGTAAAGGATATTCTGGTGTCGCGATCTATGTTAAAGAAAGTTTGATTAAGGATCGGCCCCATGGCGAATATGGTCTGGGAGTAAAGAAACTAGATCAAGAAGGACGTTTGGTGGCCGTCCATATAGATAACCCGCCTGGAGATAGTCGGGCAGGCTTAGTAATTTTGAATGGTTATTTTCCTAATGGTGGTGAGGATCCAGCACGCTTGAAATATAAACTAGAATTCTATGATCAGTTCTTGAAATTTATTGAAAAATTAAGAAAGTCAGGTAAACAAATTATTTTTACCGGTGATGTGAATACAGCGCATAATGAAATTGACATTGCTCGACCAAAAGCCAATGAAAATCATACGGGTTTTTTACGGATTGAAAGAGATTGGTTGGATAAAGTGGTAAAAACTGGTTATATTGATACCTTTCGTTACTTACATCCCAAAGAAATTAAATATAGTTGGTGGGATATGAAAACTTTTGCTCGCGATCGTAATGTGGGCTGGCGTTTGGATTACTTTTTCATCTCCCCTGATCTCCTCCCCCGCCTCAAAAAAGCCGATATTCTAGATAATATGTTAGGTTCTGATCATGCTCCGGTGTGGCTGGAGTTGAAATAAAAAAAAGAAAACCCGCACTAGTATCTATACTAGGCGGGTCTTCAGGATGTCGAGGGCGCCACAGCGCGCTCCCGAATCCTAATCAGATAAGGAACAATGTAACTTGGGCAAAGAACCAAAAACATGAAGCGCCGAAATGGGCGCTCCAATGCGAGAATCTGGCAAATTACTTCGCGATCGAGTGCACCAAAAGCCCTTTTTTTGACTTCGGTTTGTATTTGCCTGACTCTTGGCTCACCATCACGACTGGTGATGGTTTTAAGCAAAATACCAAGGATTTCCTTGTCTTTACTCATCTTTATACTCCTTTCTTGACTGATTATTTTGAAGTTACTTCCTTAGACACTATAACATAATTCCCTAACTCCTGCAATACCTTGTAATATTTTCTCTCTGTTTGGAATATCAGGTCCGACCCAACCACCAAATTTTTTTAATGATTCAAGCATCTCTTCTTTTTCCCCAGGGTCGCCTAAGGCAATAGGAATAAATTTATGAAGCCTTATTGATTTAGCTAAAAAAGCCTTTGCGCCATCGACAGATGACTTGACTTGAATAAATGGTATTTCTACATCCCCTGTTGCCACATCTAATCCATGATCATCAAAACCACCATTCTTCCCCCGTCCAAAAATTGAAGCATAAGCTTCTTCAACATCATTTCCCTGGTGTTCTGGGGACCACCCTTCATTTTTATTCATAAGTTTATAAAATATTTATCTAATAAAATCTCACATATAAAGTATAAAGTTTATTTTTAAAAAAACAAGCACCAGAGTGGTGCTTGCGGATGTTTCGTGTTGTGTATCCGAGGATAGACAACATGAAACGAAAGAACAGTGAGAAAAGAGAAAGAACGGGTGAATTTGTTTAACGTCGGGCGATACATAAGTATCTGAATCACAATACCGGACGGAGAGAAGACAAAGGTCCAACTCTCATTCGTACCCCGATTCGGATGAATAGAAGTACACTATAAGTATAGCACCTAGGTGGTGGCGGTCAAGGAAAAAAAGATCTAGTTAATTTTAAAGTTCACCATGGTGAACTTGGTGTTGTGGTTAGGTAAATATTAATTTGATTCTTTAGCAAGCCAAAACTGTTTTATTTGTTCAAATTTTTGTATCCTCTTGTTGGTTTTTAAGATTTCTCGTGGATAGAATTCCAGCATTGTGTCGCAAAGTTCAAGCATCCAAGATCTTCTTGTAAGATTTTCTTTAATAATTATATTATTAGAGTTTGTGATTTGAATTTGTCCCCAACCTAATGCACCAATTGTCAGACATTCCCATGATAAATATTCGATTGGCACAAAGCACACATTCTCAACAACAAGAATACCATTTTTAATTAAGTATGAAATTAAGAGAATTGTGAAATTATTATTATCGTCTTCGTAAAATCGAGAAAGGCGCTCTACTGAAGTGAGATTGGGCATATTAAATTTTGTATCCAGTCTGTGTGTTTTTACGTCTATAATATAGTAATTACCATTATTATCTTCAAAAGCTAAATCAGCCATTGCTCGTCTGGCGAAACTTGAATTAAAATTTTTCCCCTCTGTAGAGATAAACTTATCAAAATTATCTTCTAGAATTTCCTGTATAGCATCACCAACCGCTCTGGGGCTATTTGCTGTGCTAATACTAAGCAAATCATTCTGATTATTAAGAAAATCCTTAATTTTTTTCTCAATTTCTTTATTTTTGCCTTGGCTAAAAAAGTCTTGCTTCATTTGTTTTTATTTTTATAATTTTTTTTGAGGACAGTATCTTTTTCTTATCATCAGCCTGAATATTTAATGAGTTCCTTTCCCAAAATACCCCACCAGTATATCCTTGAATACTCGGTTCTCTGTCAGCTAGCATAAGTCTCTTTTCCGCCAAGCAACAAAATTCTTCGTTCATTTCAATCCCAACATAATTTCTGTTTAATTTTTTTGCGACAACAGAAGTTGTCCCTGAACCTAAAAATGGGTCAAGAACAACATTACCTTTATTTGTTGAGGCTAAAATGATTTTAGCAATTAATTTTTCAGGTTTTTGTGTTGGATGGTCGGTATTTTCTGGCATTGACCAAAATGGAATAGTTATATCTGTCCAAAAGTTTGATGGATGTGTTAATCTAAATTTTCCTCCATCCCCTTCGGTCCAGTCCTTTGCTACTCCATCTTCTCTGTAAGGAGCAAGAACTTTTTTCTTAAGTTTTACTGCATCAACATTAAATTTGTAATTATCTGAAATAGTCGCAAACCAAATATCCTCCGAGCAGTTTTTCCAGTTACTTAAAGCACCACGTCCTTTTTCTCGTTCCCATGTTATTCTATTTCTTACTTTTAGGTATTTATTTAAAACATTATAAATCATTGGAGAGCTTTTCCAGTCACAACAAACATATATGGACGCATTATTTTTAAGGGTGTGGAGTAGTAGAAGTAACCATTGTTCAAAGATTTTTTCGTAGTTATCGTCTTTCTTGATTTTAAATTTATTATTTCCAAAATCCTTATTTAAATTATAAGGTGGGTCAATAAATAATAAATCGACGAAGTTTTTTGGTAGTCTTTGTGCTACCTGATTGATCTCGCCATGTATTGTCTTGTTTTTATAATTATCATTAGTCACACTATCTATCTCTAAGAGTTTCTTTTTAAAATGTAAAATCTCTTCTTTGGTTACAAATGTTGTTCTATTATTTTTTGCCCTAACTTTTTCTTTCATTCCTGATGACTTTAAGTATCTATATATACAAGATAGCATAAAAATAGTGATACTCAAAGTCCGTCGCCTTATAGTCGGCATTTCTATATTCTTATTAGGTGACTAAAAATAAAGAAATTCTAAAAAAGTTTGGAAAGACCGTTCGTAAGATACGCTTAGAGAAAGGTGTCACATCCCAGATGTCTTTAGCTTACAAGTCTGGATTAGATCGAACATATATTGGAGGTGTAGAGAGAGGCGAGAGAAATGTTTCATTAGTAAATATTGAAAAAATATCAAAAGCACTTGGAATCTCCATTGGGGAATTATTTAAATTTTAATTAAGAGATAATAGCCTTATGTATTAAGGATATTATTCTTATTGACTGTAACAGACGCCCCTCGAAAAGTTATCCACAGGGGTGCATGTAAATGTCCTTTACACTTGTCCGATAGAAAAGTTATAATAGACGCAGACCAACGTAAGAAGATTAATTGTAAACATCTTTTGCAAAAATAATCATCAAGCGGTGAAGAAAAATTAGTTCTTTAGCGCAAAATGGTGTTTGATCAACACCTACATAATCGAAGCTCGGTACCAAAATATACAAAACATATGGGCCGGCTTCAAAACCGTTACCATTTGTTTTTCTAAACCGACTTTTGAAAAACCATTAGTAGCGGTTTTTTGATTGAAAAATAGCGAGCGAAGCGACTATATTTTTCATCACCCCGTACCAATTTCACTTGCTCATACTATCAAGCAAAACAAGGATTTAGTGAAGAAAAGTCTAAATTTATAATAAAATCAACTCTCTAAAATTGGTTCTGGGGTTTGGATCCACCCATCCCCCACCATTTTTAAATTAACAATGTTTATTACTTCACCCAATGCTTCTTTCTTATTTCCTCAATTTTCTTTTCCTCTTCTTTTTCTTTGGTTTCCTTGCCGGAATCCCCTAGTTTTTTAAGCTCATAAGCGTCTAATTTAATCAATTCCTTGGCCCTTTTATTTAAATATTCCTCAGTATTTAAGGCCGGATTTTCCAAGACTTCTTCCAAAAGAGCGTGTAAAATATAGCCTATTTTCGGTCCAGGTGTTTCATGTGTAACTTTCATTAGCTTTTGGCCATCTATTTTAAGCATACCGACGGATACCGGATCGGTCATCGCCTCTTCCACCATTGAATGGTACTTACGGAGCCTGTAAGGGGCTTCTTTTGGCCTTCCCATCCCCATTCTGTCTGAACCACGCAAGTTCATCAGATCCCAAATATTATCACGTCCCACGCTTGATATTATGCGTCTGACAGCAGATAAAGAGATTTGTTCAGTATCAGCAAAGAACATATGCCAGCGGACTAAGCGCTCTACTTTCTCAATAATCTTTTTAGGAAATCTTAATTCTGCTAAAATTATTGTGACCATTTTTGCCCCTGTTACTTCATGGCCATAAAAAGTCCAGAGATTTTGTTCCTTATCCCATCTGCGAGCAGTTGGTTTACCTATATCATGAAAGAGAGCCGCTAATCTTAATTCCAAGGAATATTTTTTATCAGCAGCATGCTGTAATGATCTTAGACTATGTTCCCAAACATCATATACATGAGCCCGGCTTTGCTCAATGCTAATAGTTTTCTCTAATTCTGGTAAAATATAAGGCAAAAGACCTAGTTTTCGACAGGAAATCAGTCCGTCCATTGGGTTTTCGGACATTATGATTCGCTGAAATTCATCCCGGATTCGTTCTTTAGCTATATTTTTCAACAGATTTCCGTGGTCTAGGATCGCTTTTTCTGTATTTTCGTGTATTTTAAAGCCTATTTCAGTGGCAATACGGACGGCCCGTAGTATTCGAAGACCATCTTCCTGAAAGCGTTCATGGGGACTACCAACAGTTCTGATTACTTTGTCCTTTAGGTCAATTTGTCCTTTATAATAATCTAGAAATTTCCCTTTTATCTGCCCTTTTTTATTTTTCTCAATTTCTAAAGCAATGGAATTAATTGTAAAATCTCTTCTTTGCAAATCATCCTCTAGGCGATCGCTGAATGTGACTTTATCAGGGCGACGATTGTCAGAATATTCTGATTCTAATCGATACGGAGTTACTTCAATTACTTTCAGAGTTTCATCTTTTGCTTTTTCAAAAACTACACCGACGGTGCCAAAATTATTTTCATAAAAAGTATCTGGGAAAAGAGCGATAATTTGTTCCGGTAAAGCATTGGTTGTCACATCCCAATCTTTTGGTTTTCGTTTTAATAATATATCGCGAGCACAACCACCAATCAAATACGCCTCAAAACCCACATCTTTCAACGTTTTTACGACAATCCAAACTTCTTCTGGTATGTCTATTTTTTTTAATTCATATTGATCTGGAGCCATATTTTTGTGATTTGAAGTCCAGTAGGAATCTCGGCCGCACCTTAAAATTTCTCGTCAGAAATTTTAGGTTGGCCACCGGCTCGTGGTTTTTTCTGCTGAAAAAACATCACTCCGCCGTTCTCGTCCTAAAAAACTTCCAGTTTTTTGCGCCCCCAGTAGGACTCGAACCCACAATAACGGTTCCGAAGACCGTTGTGATATCCATTTCACCATGGGAGCAAAGTTATCAATTAATAAACGACTCGGGTGCGGGCAGGGAGAATCGGACTCCCGTCTGATCCTTGGCAAGGACCTGTTCTACCACTAAACCATGCCCGCAACTTCCCTATCATATATTAAAATCATTTTTTTTACAAATCCTCTCCCCTCCTCAGATGAGGAGGGGATGGGGGCGGTTGAAAAATATGATATACTTCATATATTGGAAATAATTATTTATTTATTTTGAATTATTTTTAATAAAGGACATTAGGACAAAACTAAAACATTATTTATTTAGTGTGAACAGGAAAATCGGCTCTACCCCCTTATTTTGAAACAGATTAGAAGAGGACAACTGTGGATAACTATGGGGATATGTTAATAAAAGACGTCTGATAAAAGAGGCTAAAAAGAGGGTTTTTTGTCCAAAAAAGCAGGTCTAATAGAATATATGGCTTAAAATAAGGAGATATTTAATAGACAAAATTAAGAAACAGTTAACCCGTCTTATAAATAGCAAATACGTTTCACGTGAAACAACAGCAAGTGTTTCAGATGAAACATTTAGAGAAAACATGAAAATAGATAAAAACAAACAGACGATAGAAGCTTATGATAAAAATCCCAAGCATTATTCTAAGATGTTTGATAGTTATGATGTTCGGACCGAGGATATTGATAGGGCTATAAAGCTTAATAAATCAGGATCAAATAATACCATTGAATTGGGCTGTGGTAATGGGCGAGATGCTAGATATATGGTTTTTCGGCTTAGTCCTGTTAATTATAGGGGGATTGATGCTTCTGAGGGGCTAGTTAAATTAGCAAGAGAGAATGTCCCACAAGGGGAGTTTTACGTGAAAGATATAAGGAAACTAAGCTTTGAGCCAGAAACATTTGGAATTATCTTTAGTTTTGCCACTTTGTTACATGTGAAACAGGAGGAATTGTCCGAAATCATCAAAAAATGTCAAAAATGGCTTAAAAATGGGGGAATTTTGTATATTTCTACCAAATATGGGGAATATAAGGAGCTTTTGATAGAGAATTTAGGGGATCAGAAGTATTATTACTCATATTTACCAGAAGATATCATAAAGATGGCAGGAACTGGCTTTGAAACGGTGTACAGTATTATTCACGATAGTGATTATGGTCCGGAGTTGGTGATGGCTCTGAAGAAGATAGGGGGGTCTCCTGAAACGAATAACTTAGCTAACCTTTAACAATTAGTTACACATGAAACAAGAAGAAAAACAGGATAATAGAACAGAAAAGAGGAAAATTGGTGATATTGGAGAGAATATTGCCTGTAAGTTTCTTATGAAACGGGGTTTTGAGATTGTGGAGAAGAATTATCTAAAGAAATGGGGAGAAATAGACATAATTGCTAGGAAAAATGAGAAATTGCATTTTATTGAGGTAAAAACCGTTTCACATGAACCATATTACACTGGAAAGGATGATTATCGGCCGGAGGATAATTTACATCCGTGGAAATTAAAGCGTTTGAGTAGGGTAATACAGACATATTTGCTGGGTTATGATAGTAGAAAAGGTGCTTGCCCCGCGAAGCTTCAGCGAAGTGGGGAAACAGACTGGCAATTTGATGTTATGGCCGTATATTTGAATCTTAAAACAATGGAGGCCAAGGTAAATTATATGGAAGATATTATTATCTAGGCAATAATAAATATAATGTCCGATAGAACCCACCCAGATCAGAATCCGTTCGGGCAGGTGTCCGATAGAATATATCAGATATCTTTATTAAAATAGTTTGAGATATTCGAAAACTATGCTAATATCTTTGGGTTGGTAAATATATCGGGGCGTGGCCCGCCGACGTTCAGAAACTTTGGACGGGTAAATGTAACGGTAGCATATCCGCCTGAGGCGGACAGTTCGAGAACGTTATGTATTATGTATACATTCTAAAAAATGAATTTGACTGGACATATGTGGGTCAAACGAATAATATAGAAGACAGGTTAAAACGACATAATTCTGGACTGGTTAGGTCAACAAAATCAAAAATTCCTTTAAGTATAGTCCATAAAGAAATTTTTGAGACGAGGGCAGAATCAATGAGGAGAGAAAAAGAACTGAAGGGGGGGCAGGGTAGAGAGTGGATCAAGAAGATGTTTAGTTAACAAATAAATATTTGAGTATGGTGTAACGGTAGCATATCCGCCTGAGGCGGACAGTCCGAGTACAAAATATTCTTTATTTTATATTTCGGGGCGTGGTGTAACGGTAGCATACATGCTTTGGGAGCATGCAGTTCGGGTTCAAATCCCGGCGCCCCGACAAAGTTAAAAAATCGTCTTTTTTAGGGGTATCAAACATGATCTGGTAATACTTTTTAAGGCTAACCTTAGCCACTTTTTTCTCTTTGAGTGAAACGTTCCAAAGTAAGCTAGAAACTACATCATGCCTTTTTACATCATCTCCGGCCAAAAACTCTGCGGTGGCTCTGTTGCCCCGCAAAAACACTTCTTTGATCCGTTCCAAAGTAAAATTTGGTTGCTTGGTTTTTAACTGTTCAATTTGTTTTTGAATAACAACTTTCTGATTTTGGATTTCTAACACTTTTTTGTCGTAAAGCTCCTTTGATACTTGTTCCGATAAAAAAGTGTCTAGGAGCCTGTTTTCTCTCGTTTCAAACGAATTTAACTGTGAAGTGAGGTTGGTCAGATTACTTTTAAGATAATCGGCACTTTTACTCAGCCTTTCCTTGGATTTCTTGTACATAATCTCGATTAATTCCTCATCAAACCTTAATTGATCAAAAATTTTGGCGATTTCAAGGCATAACACCTCCTCTCGGAAATAACTTTTGTGTTCATTACAAATACCTTTGCCATTAGTGCAGTAGTAATAGTGATAACCCTTTTTAATACAAGCCGTTAAGGCACAACCACAATTTTCACATTTCAAAAAGCCACGCAACGGAAAAAATAAGGTCTTAGCTCTTGGTCGAGAGCGGTCATTGGAGACTTTGGTCGCCATTTCAAATAGCTCTCTTGAAATTAAAGGTTCGTGCTTGCCTTGATAGTATTTTCCTTCCTTAGCCATAACACCAACATAAAAAGGATTATTGATAAGGTGCTGAAGACGACTAGGAAAAAGTTTCTTACCGGAATGTGTCCTCAGACCCTCTTGGTATAATTTGTCTGAAAGTTCTTTGAAGCCATAAGTGCCTTGAGAGTATAGATTGAAAGCTCTAATTACATATTCAGAAGCGACAGGATTAACAACGACATCCTTATTTTTGTTGAGATAACCGAATGGGGCGTGATGAGGCCAGCCACCACGAGCCAACTTTTCACGATTACCACGTTTCACATTGGTGCTTAAATCTCGGCTGTATTGATTAGCCATACCAAATTGCATGGCTAAAAGAAAAACCGTTTCATCTGGTAAGTGTGTTGATTCATAGGTTCTGATTTCTTTTATAATACCTTTCTGAAGAGAATCAATAATCAAACCACCATCAATAAAATTTCGGGCAAGCCTATCTAACTTCCAACATAAAATAGCGTCAGCTTTACCAGTTTTGATCATTTTCATCACTTCATTGAAAATCGGTCTCCCTTCAGCTTTAGCCGACATACTCTCTCGAAAAGTTTTGATCACTTTTAAGTTGTGTTTTTCTGCAATATTTAAAAGTTCTCTTTCTTGAGAGTCTAAAGACATTACCTGTCGGTCTTCGCTATCGGTGGATTTTCTACAGTAAATTACGTATTTCATGGCTTAATTTTTATAGTATTCTTTATTTTGAATTATGCAATATTTCCTTTAAGATTATTTAATGTTATTTAAGATTGTTTAGGCCTGAATTTTCGTCCGGTTTTTTGTCGTCTTTTCGTATATAATAGCCTGTTTTAAGCTCATCTCGGATTTTCTGTAAAGATGGGAAAAGATTATTTGGTTCATTTTTCTGAAGGATTATTTCACCCTGTCGAACATCTTTTTCAGTTTTCCGAATAACTTCTTCACTTTTCTGAACGATTTGTTCGGGTTTCTTGGTAAAAGTTTGCTTTATTTTCTTTGGTGGCGGTCTAAACTGAAGAGCGTAATTTGCTACGCCCCATTTACTCCGTCCGACTCTTTTTAGATAGCCCTTTTGTATTAGACTATTTGTTACTTCGCTCACCTTACCGGTTGAACAGTTTAAATCAAGAGCGATTTCTTTATTTAACTTATCAGATATACCAAAAGACTCGTATCGCACATCCCAAATTGAAGTCATGGCGTAATACTCAAGAAAAATAACCTCTTGATCAGATAAAACCTTTTTCCACTCAAGGAAATATTGGCGGAATACTACTATGTAACTTAAATTTGAAGTTATTTTCATGGCTTTATTGGGGGTGAAATTTTGCCCGCGAAAATCGCTTCGTCTGGCTTCATAAGAAGCCCAGCCGAAGCGATTTTTTCTTCCGTATCTGCGAATGCCAAAAATAGATCTGCTAAATTTTCCAAACACAAATCCGCCTCAGCTTCACTGAGGTTTACACCATATTTTTTAGAGAAATAATTAACGACTTGCAACCGCAAATCGTCTTGGGTTTCTAACATTAAGTGTAGGTTTTTTATTTTTTAAAAATAAAAAAGACCTGCCACTTATATCGCCTATTCTTGAATGTTTTGACTTATTATTATTCAGACCTTAAACAATCTGAACGTTCCGAATTTGAATGTACTAATTTAGCTCTGATAGAATTATAAGTGATGAAAATATATTAATCAAATTCAAAAAAGTGATTAACCTGTGTAATACTTGTGGGGAATAATTAGGCTTGACAAAAAAGATGAAAGGTGCTATACTACTGGTAGTGGTAAATGTTCGTTGTCGTAAACCATAACAAGAAGGAGTTAAGATGAAAGACTGTTATCTTATGTTTATTCTGGTGGGATTTATTGGATTTCTGGCGACAGTAAACATTCTGAACCACGGTAACGTGATTCTGTCTGGTTTTCTCGTCGGTGGGACAATCACCAATGGTCTTGCAATCCTCTACGGTGCAGTGAAGAAGCACTAACAACCGCCCGCACAGAGCAAGGGAACCGCCCTACTCTGTGTCGGGCGGTTTTTCTTTTATCCAACATTTGTTTTATTTTTAAGAAATGCTAGTATATTTTTGATATAAAATTATATGAAAACAAACAAACAGAATAATGATTGGAAAGATTTTAATATGGCCATGAGAGTGCCGAATAAAAATAACCTTTATTATGACGCCATG
>Ga0268280_1001909_pt1 | contig 12989 bp, 13 predicted proteins | sample saktaG_9_FD_190139 | JGI IMG/M metagenome (GOLD analysis project Ga0268280, IMG submission 190139) | Saline water microbial communities from Sakinaw Lake, British Columbia, Canada - sak_2011_5_24_40m | ecosystem: Environmental > Aquatic > Non-marine Saline and Alkaline > Saline ...
GACTTTGAGAACACAGACATGAGTTATGGCCGTCAGTAATGACGGATAAACTCGCAGGAGAAAGTAGCACCCAAAAGGCTCTATAATTTGGTATTTGAAGAGGATTTATAGGAGAAAGCAAGCAAAAGCCAACCCACTATTACTCAAAATTTGCAGCAAAGTTAAACTCATGAAAATCTTTTTCGCTAAGAGTGACCGCCTTCTGGCACTGTCACCCTTCGGGTTCATTCAGATTTTATTGCATAAAATCATGACCTGAACTCTTGCTTAAAATTTTCACTCCGTTTGTTCCCGAGGCATAAATTTTTTCTTAAACCCCGGCGAGCCAGATGCCTAAAAAAGTCTGCAAGGCAGCAGCGAAACACAATGACAAAGATTATAGCACCAGTACTGAAGCCGACCAATGGAGGAGCATCCAAAGAAGAAAACGCAGTTATTGCAGCTGCAAAAACGGTTCTCAACCCCGAAGAGACCAAAACCGAAGAGCAAAAGCCTCTTCTGAAGGTAGAACCTGAAAAACCAGTTGTTCCTGCTCCTGAACCGGTCAAGGAAATGACCCTGATGGAGAAGATACTCAAGGTCGAAAACCTCCAGCTGGTCATCGAAAAAAGGGCCAAGCTGGTCCAGACCCGAAGCGAACTGGAAAGGTTCCAGACTGCATCCAATGATTTCAACTGCTCAATGCGGCTGAATGATTCGGACGGTAATGTCTTCACCACCAGTTTCACCCCTGGCATCAAGAAAGTCATTGATTTTCTCAGGTCATCATTTGATGCAAGCATCTCTGATGTTGAAGGTAAAATCAAGTTCTGACCTTCGGTCCAGTCCATGATTAGGGCGTTCAGGCTTAGGCCTGAACGCTTTTTTTATTGGTCGTAAATGCAAATAGACTTTGTTTAGATGTATAACGATTTGATAAAACATACCTTTGTAACCGCACATTTAAACAAACGAACTCATGAAACAGATTATTTTTTTCCTGCTCTATCTTCTTCCTTTCATAGGAATTAGCCAAACAACGCCAGTTTCCGTTAAGGAATCAATTCCGGATCCAAAGATGAAAATCGGAATGGTCATTTATTCCAATGACCCTGAAACGGTATGGAATGCATTCAGGTTCGGGAATTTCGCAATTGGCGAGGGAGATTCGGTTAAAGTTTTTTTATTGGCAAAAGGGGTTGAATGCGAGTCGTTGAATACCGACAAATTTAAGGTAACCGACCAGATTAAAAAGTTTGTTGAAAATGGCGGGAAGATTTTTGCATGTGGGACATGCCTGACCATCCGTAAAAAGGAGGGTTCAGAAATGTGCCCGCTTTCCACCATGCAGGACATGTACGACATCGTGAAGTGGTCCAATAAGGTTATAACATTTTAACATTTTTCAACATCCCTCCTATGAAAATCCTGTTTATCATCAACGATGCCCCATACGGCACTGAGAAAGCCTACAATGCACTGCGGATGGCCATGACCATCCAGAAAGAGGATGAAACTGCCGAAGTCCGCGTTTTTTTGATGGCCGATGCTGCAACCGCCGCACTGCCCAATCAGATTACACCCCAGGGTTATTATAATATTGAAAGGATGATTAAATCGGTGCTATTGAAAGGTGGAAAAGTCAAAATCTGTGGCTCCTGTGCAGAAGCAAGGGGAATAAAGGATCTTCCGCTCATAGATGGCACCGAACTCAGTACCATGAAAGAATTAGTGCAATGGACGCTGGATAGTGACAAAACGCTGACATTTTAACCGAAATTACCGCAAAAAAAAACCACCCCGGTTATTCTGAGGCAGCTTTTTTCGAACTGGAAATGAGTTATGCCTTGGTTGGCAACAAATCTTTGGTTTTGAGTTTTGATGGCATAAATATCCCGATCACACCATTGATGCCCACACTCATTACGATGTTATAGAAAAATGCCAGGAAACCCAAGAGTAACAGGGCACCTGACAATCCTGCCAGTACCATGTAAGTGTTGAATTCACCGTTTACATACAGGGAACGGCGAAGCATTCCATGCAATCCGGCCATTCCCATGAATGCTCCCATGCCAATGCCGCCTACAAGCTGGCACCAGAAGTGAAAGTTTGCCAGTTTCTGGCTGAAAAGCTGGGCGCCATTGGTAAGGATCGGGAAAAGGAAGTAGATTGCTGAGTATAGCGTCATGGCCAGTCCAACCAGGATGGCAACGTGTACATGAGGACCGATGACCCATTGAGTGTTGTGAAGAATCCTGTTGAGCCCAATATCAGCCTGCATGATGCCTGCTGGAACAGCGAGGGCAAAGCCGAGCAACCCGCCAAGCAAAAACTTCAGCGGGTTGGTCATTTTCAATGGACGGGCACTCCACAAGGTGGCAAGCGTGATAAAGAAAGCCAATCCTTGAGTGATTAGTTCCAAGGCAGTAACCATTTCACCTGAGAGTACTTTTAAAAACCCTGGCTGGGCCTGATCCGAAAGGAGATGATGTGACCAAACAGTCCATGAAACCACCAATTCAACCAGCAAGGCTGTACGGGCAATGTTTTCCATGAAAAGTTTTTTCCCGGTGATCAGTGTTGCAAGCAGATACCATGTTCCGGCGACAAAGATCAGTACAAGCCCGTCAGCGACCAGGTCTAGCCCCCACCAGAACCAGTTTTTGTATAACAAGGCATCAATGGCCGTATCCTTAAGGCTAATCCCAAACAGGTTAAATAACATGTAAACAAGGATCAGCACACCGGTGAAAAGGATTATTCCTGCGTTGAGGGCTACATCTACGGTTCCCCGGGCGATGGCAGCGACAGGAAGTGGCACCAGGTGCTCTTTTTTATTCCTGGAGAAAAGGTTCTTCATCCCGCTTACACCAAGGGCAGATGCAATCAACGCTCCTGATGGTTGTTTGTCCCATCCCTCAGGGGTATAAGTGATTGTAGCGAAAACGTTGATCACAAAAAAAACTGTTCCTAGCATCACCAGGGCAATACCAAGGATGAAAAAGATCCCTCCAACAACGCTGAATTGCGTGAAATCAACTGGCAATGGCCAATATAAGGTATATAATGGAGCATAATGGGTTAGAAATCCTGAGAACCAAAACATAAATGTACCGATGGCTATGAGCCACAGGTTCCAGTTTCCAAGTTTGATGCTCCACAATGGTTTTTTCATCAGGAAAGGGACCAGAAAGAGAAATGCCCCAAAAACGATTGAATAGGTGGAACCGAAAATCCCCACCAATGGGTGGGCGGTCATGATGGCAAAAAATTGGTTCGTCGAAATCTGTGGAATTGGCTGAATTTCATAGATACGCATGATCATCCCTTCAATAACCGCAAAGGCATAGTAGACCAGACCGACCACAACAAACCGCAGTGTAAGCTTTTGCATTGGGGTTAGGCTGTCTGGTTTGAACAAGGATTGTTCACCCTTCATTAATGTTTGTAAAAAGTTCATATTGATGTGTATTTATAGTTTATACCCGGTTGATTAATTGTTAGCTGTTGTGTTGCAGGAAACTACAACGGCATCCTTCAGGACGATGTTCCAACCATCAGGGCCGGAATATTCCGTAGATCGGATCGTATAAGTTCCCGGTTTGTCGAATACCCACAGGATGTCATTCGCATGGCCGGGGACCACCTGCATCTGGAACATCATGGAATTGTCCTGTCTGAAAAGGCCGAACCCATATGTGAGATCATGGGAAAGGACAGAAAAGAGAACCTTTTCGTTGCAATTAATGTTCAATGTTGTTTCCGGTAGGGTGAATTTGTGTTTTTCAATTGAGATGTTAAAAACCTTGTCGGGCTTGATGTCGGCACGGTTCAGATCCATGGGTGCCCATGGAATCGTGTTGAAGGTTATGATGTGCAGGGAGACCCCCAACACCACCAGCATCGCGGTAAATGAATAAAAAAGTGCATTCGCGATCTTGTTGTCCTTACCAGGCCGGGTAATTTTGTAGCCGAACCATCCCATAACCAGCAGGATGGCAAGACAATAACTTGTGTAGGCCAGCGTCTGGCCGTTTAACACAACAGTTGAGTCGATCATAATTGATGTTTTTAGTTAATGACTGTGATTATTTAGTGCTTTGTTTCATTGCTATTTTCGTGACACGTGACACGTGAAAGGTCAAAAGCAACCCTTCACGATGTCCTTCTGGTACTTTTCATACAGGTCGGCAAATGTTGTTTTTGTTAGTGTTTCGATCATTTTCAACCGGGCCTCTGTCCACATATCATGCATGACACAAGGATGATCCAGAATACATGCCGTGAAACTAAGCAGGCAGGTGTTCATGGCTTCCTCTCCTTCCATGGCATCGATCACCTGAGCGAAATTGATGGTCGACATATTCCGGGCGAAGACAAACCCACCGCTCCTGCCGCGGGTGCTGATAATAAAACCTTTTTTGGACAGGTCAGTCAAAAGGCGACGCAGGTATTGCCGGGGAATTTGCAACTCCTGATGAAGTAATTCAGCAGCGTACATTTTCTGGTTTCGTGTGGCCATAAAGGCTAAAACACTAAGTGCATATTCAGTTGTCTTTTTCAAGTTCATTAAATGCTACCTCTTTATAGTAATTATATTTATGCGAAATTAGCAATTTTATTTATTAGTGAAACATTTCACAATAAATTTTAAAATAACAAAAAATAGCTAAACCATCCTTCAAAACTCATATAAAGTTGTTTGAAGACATCGCCAGTTTATTTATAATACCTGGCAGGTACTCTGGGAATATAGTTGTTCGAAAATATGAAGGAAAACTACCTTATTATTATGAAGTTCAGTTGTTATAGACCAAGATGAATTTACGGTATTTTCATTGCTAGCCCAAGTAGATTTATACTCTTACATGTAAATCACTTTTACGCTAATTGATGTATCTGCCTTTATTTCAAAACCAGCCTTTGAAAAATCGGGTCTGTTTTTCAAACCAATGGATTGATAATTTGAAAATCCAATACCTTCTTTTGGAAAAATCAGACCCTTATCAATTTTACCATTGCTGTTCTCATCATGCAGGATATTCAAGGCATATCTGCCTGGAGGAAGATTATTAAAAGTTACCTCTGATGAACCGTTGATGATCGTCCCTGTCAGTATCCGGAAGGACTTTTTATACGATTCATCTGGAATGGATCCTTCTGTATTATATAATGCATATTGAACAATTCCTTTTGAATTTTGTAACCCCGCTACATTTACTGTCAACGAAAAGCTCGTTACGCCTTGATTTATAAAAGCCGAAAGGATCAATACCGTCAAACTGGACAGTATAATTTTGTTTAAATATTTCATTTCACTTTGATTTTTTTGTGAATTTTTCTTTCAAACTATCAACTGCATAATACACCACCGGAACCAGGTAAACCGTCAGGATAAGTGACGACAATAGCCCACCGATGATGACCCAGGCCAGTCCGTTTTTCCATTCACTGGCCGTTCCTTTCGCAAGTGCGATCGGCAACATCCCGATCACCATCGAAAGGGTTGTCATTAAAATAGGCCGCATCCGCTCTTTGCCGGCCATGATCAATGCTTCTCCGACACTTTTACCCTGTGCTTTTAACTGGTTGGTGAAGTCCACGATCAGAATGGCGTTTTTTGCGACCAGCCCCATCAACATGATTAAACCGAGCAATGAAAACAAACTCAGATTACTCATCGTTAAGTTCAATGCAAGAAAAGCACCAATTACCGCTACCGGAATGGAGAACAATACGACAAACGGGTAGATAAAACTATCGTACAGCGCTACCAGGATCAAATAGATCAGCAGAAACGAAATGATTAAAACCGACCCTAAAGCGCCAAAGCTGTCATTCTGTCTTTTAATGTCGCTTCCCCATGTCATCTCCACGCCTGCAGGCAGTGGATTCTTTTTCAGGTAGGCCACCACATCATCGGCCACTGTGCCCGAAGGTCTGCCCAGGGCCTCTGCCGTCAATGTAACAGCCGGTTGACGGTCTTTTCTTTCCAGTAAAGATGGGGAGTTGTCCTGCACTACTTCTGCAAATTGCTTTACCTCAATGGGCATGCCCATTGGGTTTACAATGGTCAGTTTGTTGACATCTTCAAAATTTTCACGGTTGAAATCATCCAGCCAGATTCGAACAGGATATTCCGTCCCGTTTTCGGTTAAAGTCGCATCGTCATTGCCTGTAAAGGCGCTTCTGATGTTCATTCCCACATAGGCAGTCGTTAATCCAAAGCGTTGCAGTTTATCCTTGTCGGGAATGATTTTATATTCAGGACTTCCCTCCTCGACAGATAACCGTACATTGTCGGCTCCGGGAATTTTTTCAATGACGGATCTTAACGCAGTACCTGTTTTCATAACCAAATCGGGATTACTTCCACTCACAGTCAACTCAATAGGCGCTGTACGCGGTATTAACCCCAATGCGGCCATGGAGTAGTTGATCCCGGGAAATTGCTTTTGAAGCGCTTCCCGCGACTGCTTCATAAATTCTTCTGTCGGCCGGTTGTTCCGTTCGTTGGCAGGTTTTAACTGGATGGTAAATTCTGTTTTGTTGGATGCACCCACACCCAGGCTTCCAATACCGGTGCCAGGACCTCCGATGTTACTGAATACGGTTGCCACCTCAGGTTGCTGCAGCATATAGTTTTCAATTTGCCTCGACCGGATGTTGTTCTGCTGAACGGATGTTGATTTATCAAATTCCAGGTTCAGCCGGAATTTCCCCTGGTCGCCGGTAGCAATGAGCTCCTTGCCGATGATGCCTTGTTTGAACATAATCCCCGTAAATGCAAACAGCAAAAGCACAATTCCGGCGAAGATGAGTTTATGCGCGAGTACCCATTCCAGTTGTGCACCATACCATGTGATGAATTTCTGCAGGTTGTGTTCAAACCAGAGCAAAAAACGGTTAAAAAAGTTGGTTGGTTTTAAATCCTCCGATTTCCCTATCCGTGAAGCAAGCCAGGGAGTCAGGGTAAAGCCAACCAACAAACTGGTGAGTGTTGAAGTGACGACCACAATCGAAAATTGCTTGAGCATATCGGCCACAAAAACCTGCAAAAACAGAATTGGAAGGAACACGACCACATCCACCAGGGTAATCGATAAAGCGGAAAATCCGATTTCCATTCTGCCATCCAGTGCAGCCGCACGTTTTTCCTTTTTCATATCCAGGTGGCGTTGGATATTTTCCAGGACCACCGTGGCATCATCGACCAGGATGCCAATAATCAGCGACATGGCCAGCAGCGTCATCAGGTTGAGTGTGTAACCCAAAATCCACATCACTGCAAAAGCGGTTACCAAAGATGTTGGAATTGCAATCAGCACAATCAGCGAATTTCTGAAGCTTCTCAGAAACAACAGCATGACCAGTGATACCAGGATCACAGCCAAAAACAAATCAAAAACAACAGAGTCAACTGCTGCGATCGTTTTATCGGTGCTGTCATCGGCAATTACAAATTGCACCCCGGCAGAAGCGTATTGCTGTTCAATGGATTTGAATTTTTCCCGAACCAGCCTTGAAACTTCAACTGCATTGGCATCGCCTTGCTTTTTAATTAATAACCCGATCCCGTTCTTTCCATTATAACGGCTGATGGATGTGATTTCCTTTATTCCATCAGTCACGGTTGCAACATCTTTCACATACACCGGGCTACCCGGAACAGGCATCGCCACCTGAACATTCTTAATGTCATCGATGGTCGAAAATTTGCCGGTCAACCGAACGGAATTATTATCCGTGCTCGTTTGAACTTTCCCTGCCGGCAAATCCAACCCTGAACGGTTAATGGCTTCGGTGACCTGGGAAAGTGAAATTTTATATAACTTTAATTTTTCCTGGTTTACCTTTACCTCAATTTCCCGCTCTTCACCTCCCAGCAGCGTAATTTCTGCCACACCCTTTAATTGCTGAATCTGCGGAAGGAATTCATCTTTCATTTTCTGATAAAATTCAGTTCCCTGCAAATTACTGGCAGCGCTGACCGACATGATCGGTAAATCATTGGGGGAAACTTTGCTCATTACGGGACTGTGAATATCCGAAGGCAGATCTTTGCGGATATTGTCGATATAGCGCTGGGCGTCCTGCATCGTTTTACCCAGGTCGGTACCGTATTTCAGGTTAACGATGATGATGGATGCATTGGGCAATGACTTTGTTACCAGATAGTCCACTCCTTCAAGGTTAGAGAGTGCATCTTCAATCTTACGCGACACAGATGTCTCTACTTCAGGGGGTTCAGCTCCGGGGTACAAGGTTTTAATTACGACGACCGGCTGATTGAAATCGGGCATCAGTTCGTAACTCAGATTTTTATATCCGATAAATCCGGCTAAGGTCAGTACACTGAAAAGTACGATGATCAGCGAAGGACGATTGATTGATATTTGTGTGATATTCATGGCTCACTGATTTATTTAACGTTTACATTGGCCCCATCAAAAAGGTTGATGAACCCGCCGGTTATCATTACATCGCCTTCTTTTAATCCAGCGTTCACCACAGCTTTATTTTTAGTTCGTGCAGAGACGGTGATATTTTTTAGTACCGCTTTCCCGTTTTCAACCAGGTAAAGTTGCGGGTGAACAGATGACCCGACAATGGCAGAAGCCGGAATGACCATGTGTTTTCCTCCTTTTCTTTCTGCTAACATAACTTTACCAAACATTCCGGCTTTGATGGTTAAGTCTGGCGTATTTTTTATGGTGAACTGCACAGGGAAACTGCTGGCAGCATTTGCCCTGCTTCCTGTCAGAGTCACTTTCCCCGAAAAAATGATCTCAGGAAAAACATCTGCAACCACATCATATGAAGTATTGATATTGAACAAATTCAAATCCGCTTCGGGAACGGTTACGGTAAATTTCAATTGGGATATATCTGTAATTTGGAGTAACGGGACACCCGGGGCTGCAAATGCGCCCACCTCTGTTAGTTTTGCAGTAACTACACCTTCAAATGGCGCTGTGATGGTCGTTTTACTGATCTGCTCCAGCAAGGTGTTTCTTTGAACTCTGGCAGATTTCAAACCAAGTTCGGCTTTCTCCAGGAGCACGCCCTGTACGGCATCGGCATTTGTGAGGATGGTATATCGCTTCACATCAGCCTCCAGGCCTTCAATTTGCACTTCAGCCGATTGAAGTTGCAGCTTTAGCAAAGAGTTATCCAATTGCAATAAGGGCTGCCCTTTTTTAATGTTGCTGCCTGCATCCACAAAAACCGCATTAATCCTACCCTGGATTTCAGCACTGAGTTTCGTTTCCTTGTTCGGTTCAAAAGTGCCGGAAAAAGAATAATCTGCGTCAACATCCTCCAAATGCAGGGTATCAGCCTGTACATTAACGGCTTCTTCCTTATTGTACTGATAAACTTGCTGCCGGGCCGTTTCTTTATTGGTCATTAGACGAATGACCACGATGGCGAACAATAAGAGTGGTATGGTGATATAAAGGACTTTTTTCATCGCTTATTTATTTAAAATGTTTCCTGTTAATTTTTTTAATTCCAGATCTGCTTTCAGATATTCAACCACGGCTGTGAGGTAGTTTTGCTGGGCTTCGCGCAAGGCATTGTCAGCAAGCAGAACATCTGCCAGAGCTGCCGTGCCTTGTGCCTGCTGTAAGATTGTTTGCCCATAAACGGATTGACCCAATGCAATTTGTGAGAGGGTGGTTTCCAATGAATGTTGTGCTACGATCTTTTGTTGTCGTGCATTATCAACCTGCATATTGGTTTGATCGGCTATTAAGCTCTGCTGCAGTTCGCTGTTCCTGACTTCCAGTTTCTTCTGGTTGATTTTTCGTTGGGTGATTGTCCCGTTAAACAAGGGATAGGTCAACTGAAGGCCTGCATATCCGATAGGATAAAATTTCAAAAACTCATTGGGTTGTTTGTCATATCCATAGCCGGCTGTTCCATAAGTTCCATATATTGACAGAGAGGGTAACCGTGAATTTTTCAACGTCCTGAGTTCACTGGCCAACAACCTCGATTGTGTTTCTGAAATACGGATTTCAATAGTTGAAGCGTTTTTATATTCTTTGTTTTCTAACTGATATATTGAGAGAGGTTCAATGTCCATGGACCGTTCCCCGGAGATACCCAAGGTGAATTTCAAGGCATTGAGTACCTGTTCGTATTTGTTTGCTATTATTTCACGCTGATTGGTCAACTGGTCAATCTGCAACTGTACCTTACTTACGTCAGTGCCTTTTGCAAGTAATTGCTCCTTCAGCAATTGCAGGTTCTTAAGTAATTTTTTATTGTTGGTGAGGTTGCTGTCAATGAATGTACGCTGACTATTCAGTATCTGTCCATTATAATACAAATTGGATATTTCAAAAAAGACCTGTTCCGTTGTTTTCTGAACCTGTAATCCACTGATTTCTGTTCCGATCTTCGTTGATTGGATGGCACCATAGACAAGTGGATTATATACCGACAACGTCAGTTGCAAATTGGCATTGATGTTATGTGGCACACCAAATTGCACCTCCTTAAATTGCCCATCCGGCCCCCCGAAAGCCGATAAGGGCATAAACTGGTAAGGAAGGTTGGCGTAGTAGCGATAGTCGGCATTGACATTTACTTTGGGAATCAGGTTTGCCAGGGCCTCCTGGTGCTTCTGTTCACCAACCTCCATTGAATTCCGGCTTATTTGCAAATTCTTATTGTTTACCAGGGCGGTATCAATGCACTGTTGCAAGGTCCATACCTGGCTTTGTGCCGGCCTGACTGCCACTACTGTAAGGAACAGCAGTAGAATTATTTTTTGTTTGTGAATATTTACCAACATAATAGGTTAAATTTTTTTATTAAATTTCTGTTATCATTCTACTAATCTTGTACATTCTTTAAGATCTCAATATCCCGAACCATTTTGTCAATAACCCGCTGTTCGTTCATGAACAGGCGAAAGCTGTCTATAATGTTAGTTGCCAATGACATGGTTGTTTGTTTTGTTTTATGCACCTTTTCGTTCTTCCCGTGATTGATGACTTGGATAAGGTACATTTTCGCAATTGATTTTATTCTCAACATAATTTCCTGAATGGCGGGAATCCTTTCCGTTAACTCTGTGGAAAAAATAATGGATAAGTAAAAAGGTTTCTGGCCGAATAAGTTATTCAGTGTTCCAAACAGGTTTTCAAGTTCCTTTTCAGATGCACCATTCAATGACATGGAATCTGAAACCAACTGTTTGATATCCTTTTCCAGGCTTTGTAAAACCATAATGAGGATGTCGTCATTATTCTTGAAATAAGGAGAAAGTTGATATTGGTCTACCCCCATCTCGAGAGACAATTCTTCAATTGATAAAGCATCTGTTCCGGATCGGTTAATGATCCTGCCTGCTGCTTCAACCATATCTGTGTTTTTCAAGTCCATAATTCTTTTTTGATTAGTAAGCATTCACTAACATTAATGATGAAAAAAAATCAAACTCCCTTTTAAACCATCATAGGTCCACTTCTTTCAGAATTACTTCTGTTGAAATACGCAAGTACGGTAAAGACCAGGGTTAGCGTTATTCTGAATATCATTGCGCCAATTGTTTTTACTTCGTATATACCACCAGCACTGATGTAAAAAAGTAATCCTAAAAAGGCAGCGCTGAGAATTATTGCTGAAATACCTAAAGGCAAGGCAGTCCATTGTTTGTTTTTGGCGAATCCCCAGGCTGCTAGAAGATAAAGTAAACTACTGACGAAATTTGCCCACACCACAAATAAGATATAATGGCCTTCCTTTGTTCTAACATCAAATAAATCAAATATTACAGAACTGCTTAAATAAAAAGTAAGTAGCCCAAACGCTGCTATGGCTATTGCTACTGAGTATTGCAAAACCCTTTTCATAATTATTTACTTTTAATAAGTGTCAGAATCGATTGAATCATGTTTTCTCCATTCCGTATGATATCGAATTGAAAATTTGCGATTCTCCATTTAAACATTTGAAGTTTGAAGGCCCCCATTATGATATGTGTCAGTTCTTCAGCAGTCAGGGCATTTGTATAAATACCTTTTTGCTGTCCTTCCATGATGACTGGCATCAAATGTTTCATTTTAATATTTATAAGGTTAAGGATGGCATCATTGATCCGTTGAGTCTCTTCCATCAGACCATCGGAAAATACGGCTACAACAAAGTGTGGATGTAAATCAAAGAACCTGAATTGTTCCCGGAACATGGCTATAAATTTATCTTTTGGATCTGATGAACCGATAATATTGGACAACCGTTGGTCAATGCTTTCAGCCAAAAAGGTAAGCATTGCAATGATAATTTCCTCTTTGCTCGTAAAATGACGGTAAATAGCACTTTCTGAAAATTTCATTTCCTTCGCCAAATTTTTTATAGTCAGCCCACTCACACCGGATGAAGTAAGTATTCTACCGGCCGCTTCTACTATTTCTAATTGTCTTTCTGATAATTCCGTTGTCATTCTGATTTAAGTTTACTTTTTACATTCGTCTAACTAAAAGTCAGTGTGTGAATATTCACTCTGCAAATATACTGGTAATTAATTCAATAATGCAAGTATTTTGTAATATATTTTTTAAGTTGTTGTATTTCAGCATATATAATATAATTATACCACTGGATTTTATTCCTGGCGAACTTCTATAAGTAGATCTACTGTGGTCAAACCTTACGAAATAATTCAGTTATTGTCCACTTTTGTCTGCGCTATCATCAATGATAAAACATTTATGAAATAAGGTACGACAATGCGTATATAATAGTAATTTTGCACGGAATTCTCAGGGGATATACGAAAGAATTATTTTTCAACAAATAATATCCAGTCAACATTTCATAAAAGAACTATTAACCTGGAGGCCATTAAATGAGTGTTATTGATAAGGTATCAACAGACGTGTTAATTATCGGTGGTGGGCCATCAGGTTTGGCCACAGCGATTCATTTAGCAGATATATTTAAACGGACAGAACAGAGGCATAGAATTTTACTGATCGAAAAAGGAAGTTCTA
>Ga0268280_1001911_pt1 | contig 12983 bp, 11 predicted proteins | sample saktaG_9_FD_190139 | JGI IMG/M metagenome (GOLD analysis project Ga0268280, IMG submission 190139) | Saline water microbial communities from Sakinaw Lake, British Columbia, Canada - sak_2011_5_24_40m | ecosystem: Environmental > Aquatic > Non-marine Saline and Alkaline > Saline ...
GGAAATTGAAACACAGAGCCTTAACGCAAAAATTAAAATGGATAGTCAGGTTTACAGCAATATCTCACAAAATGAGCACATGAGCGGAGTGGGCGTGTTTGAAACCGGCGGAATTCTCTTTACAACCAATCTGATTGTTGATGGCGTCAATATAAAAGATCAAAACGTCGGAAACGTATATCTTCTCGATATAGCTTCCACAACGGATTTGGTTCAGTATCCGTCACGGTTCAGAAATGGATATCAGAATTATTTCATTTTCATTTCCGGGAATAAACCCAAATACACCCGGCGGAATCGTACTCGCCAGCAACTGCTTCAGACCTATTACAAATTGTCTCTGAAGTATAAAGAATCCTATGATCGCATCAATCTGGATTTCAATCGATCAATTTCAAATATATTGCCAGCAAAGTCCAGAGCCTCCATCAATCTGACAGATCGTTATGAGCTATTGGATGACAACGGAAATATTTTGGAAGAGATGATTCTGCTCAAAGTTCAGGAGATCGAAGCGGCAAGAATGCTGTGGGATGTATCGTTTATCAAAGAGTATCTGGAAAATCCTGCATACGGATATAATTTTCAGGTGATCGAATACGGAAAAAATCCATCATCAAATGCTTGTTTCACACCTGATGAGATTGATCTGGGATTAAAAGTGTACCAGGATGAAAAAGATAAAATTATTGATCTGTTGATGGTCATTCTAAAAGACAGCCAATATGAAAGGAATAGAGAGGAATTAATTAAAGATTATCTGAATCCTAAAACCTGCAATCCCTATGCTGGAGATAAAAAAACGTACTTTCGGTACAGCAATCCTGGCGATCAGCGGCGCCGAGATGCGAAAACTTGATGGGCTATCTCAAAATTTGAGCAAATTATGCCGAGTGCACGGTTTTTCATCTCCGGAATTGGGTTCCGAGGGCGCACCTAGAGTATTGAGGGCGTACCCCTCCTAATTCTCTACTGTAGTGAATTATAAAGCGTTAACGTTTTAGTGCAAAATCTTGCATTATGTGAATGCCATCGCAAGGATCGAATTTTCAATCTCGATCCATTGTTCTTTGAAAGCAAAGTTTTTATCCAATTTCAGAAAATATTGCCGGCTCCTTGTCACTAGGCGAGCTGCTACGTGGATCAGTTTCATTCGAATGGTATTGGGCTCTTCGCTAAAACCATCTTCCTGGGTAAGCAGCATCATCCAGACCATCAGATTGTATCCCAGAATACAGGACTGGAAAATTGCGGAGTTGGCCCAAAAGTCCTGGGTTAAAATGCTTCCGGAAGCCATCTGGTTTTTGCACCACTCGATCCAGTTTTCACTGGTGGCCCGTTTGCCATAATGCTTGTGAGCAGCCCACGGTGTCAGGCCCATGTTCGTGCAGTAGCAAAAATAATCGTATGCCACATTCGGCGGCATGTCCGGAAACAGGGAATTGTCATCCGTTTCTATTTCGGTAACTTCCCGAACTGCTACAAATCGGCGGGACTTTTTCCAGCCGGTGCAAGCATGGGTGAATTCGGCTGTCTCATAACCAGGTTTTTTGGTCGCTTTGCGCCAGGATTGCCTCTCAAGTAATGGAACCAATCCTTTTATTTTTACTTTGACGATGTAAGCGCTTCTTTTCTCTTCAAGGAAGTCAAAAAGATCTCCATTAAAGAAGGCGCTGTCGCCACGTACTTCGACTTGCCAAATTCGTTTGGGCAGTCTGGCAAAGCATTCTTTCATGAATTCCACACTGCCGTTGGCAGAATAGGTGCTGCCCGAGCGGAACCAATTGTGGAGGCACTCTCTGGTTTCAGCGATAAAGCACAGCAGGGGATGATAGCTTTTTTGTCCCTTTTTCTTTGGGTTATAGCCCTTTTCTGCTCCCTGTTGGTTTCCGTAAACGCCTTTTACTGTGGAGTCCATATCAAGGGTGATTTTGCCAACCCATTTTTTTGACCACACTTTCTTTCTGATAGTGCTTTCTACATCAGAAAGTTCTTTGCAGTTCTTTTGTGAGAAGAGACGAAATATCCGCCCGAAAGTGGTTTCATCCGGGAACTGTTCCCATTTGAAAATCTTTCGAAGAGCTGAGTCGTAGCGTAGTATGGCTAAATGGCTTAGATGTTTAGCCCCGGCCAGCACGCCCAGTGCAAGAATCAAAACGGTGTCAGCCACGCTGTACTTTGCGTTGGCTCCGCGCTCAATCGATAAGCCATCTTCCAACGCCTGGCCAAGTCCAAGTTTGTCGATGAAGCGGCCAAGATGGATGAGCCCGGCGTTACCGGTCAGGTTTTTTTCAGTAAATTGGACGTGAAAACTACGCATCATTTGAGTGCCTCATAGTTATGATTTATTTGAGGTATATATACCATAATATCAGATTAATGTCGAGTAATATTTATTTATTATTGCAGGAAATAGGTAAAATATATCCGAAACGAGCTGGTAATAAAATATGGGGGAAGGAGCGGGTGCCACCTGTCTTCAGCCCATGCAACAACTGTAAAGATCCAATGTATAGTTGAGTTGGAGTGTACATATGGGCCATATTTTGTGAGCAGGTTCGAAACAAGAACTCGTTTAAACTGGAGGCATTTTGAAAGATAAAGTATATATGTCACTGGGAATGCAAAAATGTACCAAAAATGGGAATCGAAAATGTACCACCCATAAGTTAAATATCATGGTAAAATCCTCCGAGCAAGGAGGGATAAACCATGAAAACATGGGAGGTTCTAATGGACATATTTGCATTACGGCGACAAGGGTTTTCGTTTCGGGCGATTGCTCACAAGCTGGGCATTCACCGTGAAACGGTAAAAAAGTATCTTCAAGAAAACCGTCCTCCTGCTGAGTGTTGCAGGGCAAATCATAAGGAGTTGATTCTGGCTCCTTTTCAGCAGACGATTGAAGATTTCCTGCACATGGATAATTACAGGTCCACCTGGTTATATAACCAGATCCGGAAAATGGGCTACTCGGGCGGATATGATACGGTAAAGATTTTTGTTCGCAGCATCAAAAGCAGGTTGCAGCGTCAGGCGTATATCCGTTTTGAAACCATCCCCGGATTTCAGGCCCAGGTGGATTGGGCTGATTTTCAGGTTATTCAGCCATCAGGCCAGGTTTTCACTTATTATCTGTTCATCATGGTTCTTGGTTTCAGCCGGGCGATATACGCCGAGCTGGTCAAAAGCTGCACGATGCAGGCTTTCATGGAAGCACATATGCGGGCTTTCCAGTATCTTGGAGGCGTTCCAATGGAGATCCTCTATGATAACATGAAGCATGTGGTGATTGACCGCAGACAGGGAAAGGCCAATTTCAACATTGAATTTTCACATTTTGCTCACCACTATGCATTCAAGCCCATAGCCAGTCCGCCTTATAGCCCTTGGTTTAAAGGAAAAGTAGAACGCCCTGTGGACTATATCCGCGAAAGCTTCTGGCGTGGATATCAGTTTCAAAGCTTGGAGACTGCAAGCAGCGATTTACTGGGTTGGCTGACTCAGACAGCCAACTGTCGGATCCACGGCACTTATCAACAGGTCGTAAATATCAGATGGGAGAAGGAGCGGCCCAGTCTAAGCCCCTGTCCAGTTTTGGGCTATGATACCTCCATTAAAGTTTACCGCAAAGTTTACAAAGACTGCATGATCTCCTACAATGCCAGCCACTACCAACTGCCTGCCGATGTGGTGGGTCAAAAAGTGCTTCTTAAAGTTAAAGATGGCTGCATCCGGTTTTATGATGACCAGCGTCTGCTGGCCACCTATGATGAAGCCCCCGACAAAGGCAGCTGGGTCATGAATGCTCCATTTACAGAGCAGTTACTGCAAAGCCGCAAAGAGCACAAAGCAAATCCATATGTTAAAGTTAAAGCCCGCGCCACCCGTGGACTTGTGGACGGCAGTTTATTTGCTCAGGTAGCAAACCGGCCGCTTTCTTTCTATGACCAGTTTGCCCAAGGAGGTGCATCATGGAACAACTGATCTGCGACAGACTCCGGGACAATTTAAACCGACTTAAGCTCAACCAGGCAGCCGGTATGCTCGATGACATTTTGCAACAAGCCGAAGTGCAGCAGAGCTCCTATATGGCCTTCCTTGATCATCTCCTTGAGGAAGAAGTTGCCGCCAAGGATAAACGCCGGGTCCAGACAGCCATGAAAACCGCGGGATTGCCATCAGCCAAAACCATTGATTCCTATGATTTTAGTTTCCATCCCAACCTGAATCAAAAGGATGTCATGTCGCTGTTTGACCTTGAATTTATCAGCAAGCATGACAACGTGATCTTTCTGGGACCTCCTGGAGTGGGGAAAACCCACCTGGCAATCTCCCTTGCGATCAAGGCATGCGCACATGGCTTCAAGGTGTATTTCACCACCATGGACAAGCTAATGCAAAAGCTAAAAGAGCCCCAAACCCGGCATAAGGCTTATCAGACTTCGTCACTGGTGGTCGTCGATGAAGTCGGTTATCTTCCGATCGACAGCCGGGAAGCATATCTGTTTTTCCAGTTTATTACCTGGCGTTATGAACGCGGTTCAATTGTCATTACATCAAACAAAAGCTTCAGTGAATGGCAGGAGCTCTTTGGAGATCCGGTAATCGCATCTGCCATGCTGGATCGCCTGCTGCATCATTGCAGAGTGATCAATATCCAGGGCCACAGCTTCCGGCTTCGCAACCATAGCATTTACATAAACGAAAGAAATATCAATAAGACATAGTCAGGAGCCGGGCAATTGTTTGACGGAGGGATTTTTTGTGGATCCCCCCGTCAAACAACCGCCTTCATCTGACCATTAAAATCGGTCGGGTGGTACACTTTTCAATTCCCGAAAATGGTACAGAAAAAATTCCCATTGACACGAAGGAAGCTAATACGATTTTTGTGGCCGATCATATAGAAAATCTCTATTATCACAATTAACGGTTGGACGCTATAATTTCAATTGGTTATATTTCTTCTGATTTCATACTTGATCAATAAATGACTCTTGAATTACTCACACTCCAAACTGGTAGCAATATTATTAACAAGCTGAAATTATATATATTATTAACAATAGGTCATTCCGCAGCATGTTGTTGACATAGGGGCCAGATATGATAAAGTATAAATTAATTATGCTTAATTTGAATTATAATTTATACTTTATCATTGAGGTGGCTCATGGTTCCGTTACAAAAGAACGCCGATCTTTTAAGCCAACTGTTCTTTGACAAAAAATGCTGGCAAATCGATGAGCTGGCCGGCAAATTGGACTATGCCGTTATCTCCGTCAGGCGACTTCTGCTGCAGGTAGGCTATCACCGCAGCTACACCCATAACGGCAGATGGTATACGCTGAAGGACATACCGGTTTTCAATGTTTATGGTCTTTGGCAACACGATGATATTGGTTTTTCCAAACGTGTCACACTGACCAATACCATTTTGCATATCATTGATAGCTCCCGTAGCGGATATCCAGCAGGCGCCCTTTGCAGTATGCTCGCCACCGACTGTCGCGCGGTGTTAACCCAGATGTACCAGAAGGGCAGAATCGATAGGATTAAACCGCAGGCTCAGTTTGTTTATTTGTCCGCTGATAAACATATCAATCACCGCCAGCGGATAATCTGCACGGCTTCCGAGGATAAAGTTCCGCCTGGTTCGATCAGTGCTGAGGCCGCCGTACGAGTGCTGGTGGAATTTATCAACAATCCATCGCTCAGTTCAGTTCAGATATCAGCCAATCTGAAAAATAAGATGAATATGCGTGTTGATTCTGAACAAATTAAATATCTATTTGAACAGCACGGTTTAAAAAAAATGCCGTCGGATTTGAAATCATAACCGCCTTTTCGGAATATTGCAGCCGGTTGATTAGTCTGGGTTCTCCGCTTGGCTTTTTCTCAAAGCCTCCGGTAATCGATTTTGCTCCTGAGCTTGACTGCTGTCAATGTGACGGTCAGCTTAAGGTTTATAAAAGCCGCAATAAACCGGTTGTTACGTTGCACCTTGGTGAATTCATCAGCCATGAACGGCTGATGGAATGTAGATGCTGCAAAAAAAGATATAAATCTGAGCAACTATCCGGGTTGGTTCCCAAAAGATGCAAATTCGGCTATGACGTCATGGTACATGTCGGAAAAGCCCTGTTTCTCAGGCATTGCTCGCAAGGCCAGGTAATTGATGAGTTGGCTTTGCGAAATATTTGTATAAGCGCCAGCGAAATCGCTTATCTGGGCAAAAAATTCATCATCTATCTATCCATTGCTCACCATCGCAGAGCCCATGCTATCAAAGACAGGATGCGCCAGCGGGGCGGATATATTTTGCATCTGGATGGAACCTGTGACGGTAAAGGGCCGGTATTGATGAGCGGTCTGGATTCAATCAGCGAAATTGTTCTGGGAAATATCAAACTGCCATCGGAGAATGCAGATGAAATAGTCCCCTTTTTGGAAAACATCCGAAAACTCTTTGGTATTCCGATAGCCATTGTACACGATATGGGCCGTGGTATTCTTAAAGCAGTGGCGGCTGTCTTTCCCGCAACGCCGGATTTTATTTGTCATTTTCATTTTTTAAGGGATATCGGCAAGGATCTGTTCGGAATTGAATATGATCTGATCCGTAATCGGCTTAAGGTGCATGGGATTCGAGCAATTCTCAGACGAAGATCTCGATCTCTCAAGCAGACAATGGATAACAATCCCAAAGCAGCTTGCATGGTGGAAAATGGTATCAGCAGCGGCCGATTGCCGGCATTATCCCCGGAGATGATTGCTGCTATTGGCTGCTACAGCCTCATCCAATGGGCTCTGATGGATGTCCATAATGGTTACGGCTTTCCTTTCGATTGCCCGCACCTTAGCTTTGCTGAGAGACTATTCACTGTTTACCAGTGTTGAATCCCACATTAAATGGACATCAATATCCTGATTATTTTGAACAGAAAGGGCATTATCCAGATTATCCGGCCATAAGTGGCAATCGGTAATGATGTTTTCCGCTGGATAGAGTTAACGGCTTGTGAGAAATTCACATTATCCTGACAGCGTTGTCTGATTATTTTGAGCTGCTTTTTTTGGATTCTGTTATTGTTATTGAATGTCCGAATAATTTGGACAGTTTCAACCAATTTGAAAAGGGTGCTATTGGTTTTCAGACTAAACAGATTTAGCAAAAGAACGTATTTCCCAGAATGAAGAGGCTGATCTCTTCATTCTGGGCATTGACTGCAAATTTATCGATTATAAGGCATGCTCGCGAGGCGCTGATTAGTCGATGGGTAACAATGGATCAAGAACAGGGTGTTTTTGTCTGGCCCTGTTTTGGAGCTTTCGTTGCTTTCGGTACTGGCGGAATTCATCATTGAAAATCTGCCAGAGCAGTAAATGGAGTTTATAGAGATACATGGTGATTTTATAAGCAGTGGCTATGGTTTTTTCGTCATACATGGTTGACTCCTTACGCGTTTATTAGATGAGTTCAGTGGAAGCGATCTGGACATGCTCGGCCAGTACCTGTCTTGATTTTTGTTTGGCTGCGGCGATCAACGCGCCGCGAGCCAGGTGATTGGCTTTTCGCAGGAGGCCGCCTGAGCCCTGATGAACGGCGGTGACGGCGGATTCCTCGAATAGGTTGCTCTCGATACCACAGAGCCTGATGTGGTGGCAGATATATTGATGCATATCTGAAAGACTCAGGCCCTCCAGGTGACAACGGGTAATGACGCGCGAGGCCAGGGGGGCGGACGTTCGGAAGGAGAGTTTATCGATGACGGTAGCCTGACCGACCAGGATAAGCGGCAGGTAGTGTTTGGCATCTTGGTCGAATTGCAAAAGGGTATGCAGCTCGGCAAAGACCTCAAGCCTGAGCAAAGACGCCTCATCAATGATCAGAACGGGCTTTAGTTTTCTGGAGGATACCAGGTTGGTGATTTCATTTCGGATCATGGAAGTCATCATCGCTTTGGAGTTGGTGGTTTTGGGTATGCCAAGGGCGGAAGCGATCTGGCGGTAGAGCTCCAGAATGGCGCCGGAGGTGGCGATGACATGGAAGCTGATATACTCGGAAGGGTGGAGCTGGGACTGGGCATAGCGAACGGCAGTGGATTTTCCGGAGCCGATGTCGCCGGTGATGGCGGCAACACCGCCCAGAGAAAGGGCATAGTTGAATCGGTTTTCGACAGCCGAAAGCTCCGGGGTTTTCATGATCTGTTTCAGAGACAGGTCGTTGGCAAAGGGGTCTTGCTGAAGGCCGAAAAAGGCGCGATAAGTATTCATAACATATCTCCTTTAGAAGAGTTTTCCGCTTGAGCACAAGGGGGCATTGATTTGGATTTGGGAGTTTTTATCGCGTTTAACCCTGCAATTGACCGCCAGATTGACCAGACGAAGGATGCCGTAAGATTGCTGCTGGAATTTGATTTCCACGCACTCCGGGTCCTGGGGATGGAAGAAAAGCTCGACCTGTTGACCGATTAAGGATACCGGGGCTTCATAGAGCCTGCCATCTAATACGACGGTGCGATCCTTTGCCACGCGCCTTCTGGCTCGTGCTCTGAAGTGGTCTTTGATGTCATTGGGCGCCATTCTCAGGCAGTGGATATGTGTGGTGAAGCGATCGAAAGGAGTCTGACCGGTGGCGCTGTGTTTTCGCTGGTGATAGGTTTGCTGGAGCCAAGCGGCGAAAGCGGCGTTTAATTCATCGATATGGGTTGTCGGTGCATCGCAAAGAAACCCGGAACGGACGGTTCTGAAAAAGCGCTCGATTTTTCCCTTGCCCTGAGGCGTGTAGGGGGTTGCATGGATCAGTGCGATGCCAAGGGAGGCAGTAACCAGCTCCAGATGATGGGATCGAAACGCAGAGCCGTTATCGACATAGAGTTTTCTGGGAAGGCCCCTTGTGACCAGTGCTTGCTGCAAAGCGGCAAGATAGCTTTGAACCCCTTCGGAGAAAAAGAATGCCGCATGCGGGATCAATCTGGAATGGTCATCGATGAAGGCGATCAGATAGGTCTTTTTGAGTCTGCCATCACTGTGGACATGGGGGCCATGCATACAATCGCTTTGCCAGAGATCGTTGGGAAGATCTGCTTCAAATTTGCGCCGGTCCGTGGGGGGCAAGGCAGCGTGCATCAGTTGCTGCCGATGTAAAAACCGGTAAACGGTTGTGCGGCTCAGATGTACTCCCGGGGTAATGAGATTTCTCTGCCTGAGGGTTCGAATCAGTTCATGAACCGGTGCCTTGGGCATATCCTTTCTGAGCAGGATCAGGTTTTGAGCGGTTTCATCATCGATGGCTCTTGTCTTTCCCCTGTCGTTTCGCCCATCGGGGAAAAGCGATTCGATTTTATTACCGCTGTCTTTGTAGAGCTTGATCCAGCGCAAAATGGTGCTTCTGCCGACACGGGTCCTCAAAGAGAGCGGGATCTGCCATTTGCGCCGGATTTTCTCACGAATCAGCCGCTCCTGTTCCCCGGGTTCGAGGTTGCTGGCTACCAGATCGCCGATAACGACAAAGCGAAAGGTTGCGATTTTCTGTTTTTCTTCGGGCGTCACTTTGAAATCCTCCTGATTTTTGGGTTTCTGGCTGGGGAAAATCCCAGTGTCCCCAATGTAAAACAGGCAAAGATTTCAGTCGAGGAAACGCTTCGGTAGGGCCATAACCAATTGATTTTGTTTTCAGGTTAAATTGTTCGGCACACCGGGATTTTACCGCCGGCAATCATTTTTTCAAAAACCAGTTCCAGATTGGCGCAAAGTTTGTATCTGGCTGTAGCATGCCGTATCAGTGCGGTAAGCCAGCGATATTGACGCTGGTAGGTAACGCCGGCTATGTACTTTCCGGTAGTCGCAAGGGATATGATGCTTTTTCGGATGGTGTCAACCGTGGCATGAAACCGGTTGAAATACCCTTGCGGCTTGAGTTTGATCACATTGCCGCAATTTGGACAGCGATACCGCTTCAGAGGCAGGGTGTCTTTTTCACAATCAAAAAAAGCATCAACAAACCCATGCCCCCATAATTTTGGATTTTTGCAATTGAAGCAATGGGTCGGTTTGGACCAGGGATAGCTTTTTTTAAGTTTCACAAGAAGCTTGATATCAACGGGAATAGACATTATCATGGCAGCACCTTTCTGGGGTTAAACCCCGGTCAGTGGGGGTAACAGCTTTGGCCGGCTAAGCGTTGGCTGTTTTCCCCTTCCAAAATTAAACGGGCCTCCAAACAGAGGCCCGTTTAATCCGATAATTCATTCCCGCTTGTCAAGCTATTCTGAAAAATTTCTGACCTTCTTAACTCATATAAACTGGGGGCCTACACCAGGAGATAACAAACATCAGCGATCATAATAGCGCACCAATCTTTCTGAAGCTTAAAAAAGAGCTTCAACCGGTAATTGATGACATCAATCTGAAATCGGCAATGGCTACAATGAAAATCAAACAGGATAAATTTTCTCAACTGCGCCAGGCCATGCGGATTGCCCCCGAAAAATCAACCAAGGGGTTAAATTATGATGGAACAGACGATGACATCGGTGACATTGAAACCCGAGTGCGTCAATTTCGGAAAAAGATCACCAGTGAACCCACATTTTCAAAGAACACGGATTATGTCAAGCTGGTGGCTCAGATCGATAAATACTGGCAGAAGTTGTTCTGCGATCCGATTACCGTTTACTCTCCCGATGGTGGCGGCACCCTCATGCTGCAACCCCAGCGCACCAATAACCTGTTGGAGCGCTTTTTTCGGGATTTTAAACGGGGCTATCGCAAAAAAACCGGCAACAACTCTATGGGTAAGGTGTTGCAGACGATTCTGGCTGATACACCATTGGTGAAAAACCTGCAAAATCCATCCTACATGGAAGTACTGTTGAATGGAAAACAGACAATTGAAGAAGTCTTTGCACAGATTGATGTCCAGGAGGCTCGCAGCCTTATGATCAGTAAGGAACAATCAAATGAACGAGTACCAAAACCCATACAAAAAATGATAGCTCAACCAGCGTTCCCTGTAACACTCAGAAATATTTTACTCAGTGCAAATTGAAGTCAAATGCAACCGTTTATTGTTTTCATAGGAAAATCTTGTTATAAGATGGCGGAAATCGAAATTTTTGGATATTCAATACAGCCAGGCCCGCATTTTTAAATTTACTAACTTTTGGCAATCCAGGGATATTGATAACTTTGGTTATGTAGTTGAAACTCGAGAATCTTCAATTACGCAATCGCACGCGTTAAGTGCTTCTGATCGCTGGGAGTAAAATAGTAAAATAGGGAGTAAAACAGGGGACGTCCTTTATATATTTATATTTAGTGCCGGCAAAAATTCTTATAAGAATCAACAGCATAGATTAACACTTGATAATTAGCAAAAATTATTTTGGGATCAAAAATTTATTATTCGAAGAATTGAGGGATCATATTCTGGATGTTTCTATGGCGGGCATCTGTTGCCACGCCCAAGCTTGAAAAAATTGCCTCCGAATCAGCGAGAAAACTTTTGGCGGATTGTGATATTGAGAAAATTTTCAATCAACCGAAAGCCATATTCGGTCATGAAGCTTTCGGGATGAAACTGGACCCCGTGAAGGGGATATTCCGGATGCGACAGTCCCATGATGACGCCATCCGCGCTTTGCGCGGTAATTTTCAGGGGGCTGCCTTCTGCCGGGGTTGTCATCAGGGAATGGTACCTGGCAGCATTAAAGGGCGAAGGCAAATTCTTGAATATACCCGTTCCGGTATGTTCAATGCTGCTGATTTTACCGTGCACGGGAACCGGCGCCCGAACGGTTTTGCCCCCGAAGGCTTCGTTCATGCACTGCATTCCCAGGCATACGCCGAGAATGGGAATATGCCGGTGCCACCGGCGAATCAGGGGAATGGAAATACCGGCATGTGCCGGGTCTCTGGGGCCGGGACTGATCAGGATGTAGTCTGGCTTTCTGCTTTCAATGACATCCAGCTCAATCCGGTCGCTTCGGACCACATCAATGTCCAGGGGATAATTTCGAAACATTTGAACCAGATTGAAGGTAAAAGAGTCATAATTATCGAGAACGAGAAGTTTTGCTGTCATTTTCTCTCTTCCAAAATAAAAAAACGCCACCCGACGCTGAGTCTGGGTGGCGTTTGCCTGTAACATAACTCATCAAAATTTAGATAAATCGTAAAATACGAAAGCCTGGTCTACAACGAGTGATCCAACGAAGTTCAAAAAAATAAACCCAACATAAATCCCTTGATAACAAACGGTTAATATATTATTTTCGAAGCTGGAGAGAGGAGTTCAATTTTTTGAACATCGTAGATAACGGTATCGCATTATAAATCAAAAAGTTAAAAAAAATCGGGAAAAAGCGTGTTTATGGTTTTGAACTTTTTCGGGACAATCGTGTTGGATAGGCAGCAAAAATATCGATACAAGCGTTTTTGCAACCAACATAACAAATTGATATATCAATATAAAAAATATTAATAAAAAAAGATAAAAAAATAACGGCGTTTGGCAGAGTGTTTGCATGTACTCAAATCAAACCTAATAATTTCTTCATCTTTTTCCTCCTTTAAAAATGGCTGACTGGGGCGTTCCCGGTCAGCCATTTTTTTGTCTTTATCAATGCGTTTTTGGAACAGTATCCTTAATCTTCCTGAAGCGCTTTCAGATCGGCATAAAAATCCAGTGCCTGGGGATTGCTTAGCGCATCTTTGTTTTTAACCGGCTGATTCTGAATGACTTTTTTGACAGCCAGCTCGACTTTTTTCATGTTCAGGGTGTAGGGAATGGCCGGTACTTCAATGATTTTGGCCGGAACATGCCTGGGCGATGCGTTGGCCCGAATCACCTGACGAATTTTTTGCTTAAGTGCCTCTGTCAGGCTATAGCCGGCCATCATTTTAACAAACAGGATTACACGGACATCGTTTTTCCAGTCCTGGCCGATGACCAGGCTGTCCTCGATTTCTTCCAG
>Ga0268280_1001919_pt1 | contig 12956 bp, 14 predicted proteins | sample saktaG_9_FD_190139 | JGI IMG/M metagenome (GOLD analysis project Ga0268280, IMG submission 190139) | Saline water microbial communities from Sakinaw Lake, British Columbia, Canada - sak_2011_5_24_40m | ecosystem: Environmental > Aquatic > Non-marine Saline and Alkaline > Saline ...
AACCTTTTTTGACTAAATCAAGGGCGTGTTGGTGGTAAAGATCCAAACGCTGACTTTGAATAAATGGACCTTCGTCCCAAGAAATACCAACAATTTTTAAAATCTCTAAGATTTTTTCCAAAGAACCGGGAACTAAACGAGCCTGATCAGTGTCTTCGACCCGTAAAATAAATTTGCCTTGGTGATGTCGAGCAAAGAGATAGTTAAAGAGGGCGGTGCGGGTGTTACCGATATGAGGAATGCCGGTGGGACTGGGGGCAAAACGAACTCTGACCATATGGCTTGAATTGTATCAGAGATAAACTATATACTCAAAGTATGGCAACACTTACTGAAACGGCTGAATCGACCAAAAAGTTTATAAAAATCGGGGGAATCGGCTTGATAGTTTTTTTAATCTTTAAACTGGGTTGGTTTATTTTTGACTCATATATTAAAGTGGTAAATCCCCCGCCCCCGCCACCGGCAACTGTTAGTTTTGGGAAACTGCCGGCAATTGAGTTTGATGAAAAACTGCATCCGGAGCTGACTTTAAGACTGGAAACACCTTCGGGGGGGACGCCAAATTTAGGTGATCGGGCTTCGATATATTTAATGCCTACTTTCAGATCAAGTTTTATGGCTTTAGACGAAGCCAAGGTAATTGCGAAAAAAATGAATTTTAACAATGAGCCAAAAGAGATTACTGAAAGACGCTATCGCTGGGAAGACGAGTCGTTTTTACCGAGTATTTTGGAAATGGACATTATCAACGGTTCTTTTTCTTTAAAAAGAAATTGGCAGGCAGACCCAACAATATTGTCAGATAAACAACTGCCGGGGAAAGAACAGACAGAGATCGAAGCAAAGAACTTTATACAACAGATCGGCTTATCTAATAATGAACTGAGTAAGGCAAGGGTGGTAATTACCTATCTGACTTTTAGCGCCGGCCAGTACCAAAAAGCAGTCAGTTTATCGGAAGCCGACTTTGTGCAAGCGGATTTATTCAGATCAGACATCGATGAAAATACAGTGATGACCCAAGATCCTACCAAAGGAGTGGTGAGAATTATTTTCTCCGGTTCAACAGAGTCACAAAAACGAATTATTCAGGTTGACTACAACTATTTTCCGGTCGACTTGACCCAATCTGGAACTTATCCGATTAAAACTGCCAGCCAAGCTTGGAGGGAACTGCAAACCAGACAAGGATACATTGCCAGTTTGGGCGAAAATACCGGTGAGGTGATTGCGATCAGACGCATTTACCTGGCATATTATGACGGTGACGTCAGTAATGGCTTTTTACTGCCGGTGATTGTGTTTGAAGGCGACAATGGATTTTTCGGCTATGTGCAAGCGATTATGAACGAGTGGCTTCAGGTAAATCCTGCCAAGTAAAGTTTAAAAAGGCCCAGTCAATTAAGTTTTGATTGTCTAAAAATCTGTCTTGACCATTAAGAACCACCACGATTAAAGCATGGCCATCCCGTTTTGTGTAGGTAATTAAGCATTCACCGGCCAGTTGAGTAAAGCCGGTTTTAACTCCGGATAAACCGGGAACTTTACCTAAGAGTTGATTTAGGTTTTCCAGTTCATGAGAAAGGGTATTGTCGGTGTCGGAAACAGTAATACTGATAGTCGAGACTAAACGCTTAATTACCGGGTTTTCCATAGCAATGGCAGTTAAAAGGCTTAAGTCATGAACCGTGGTATATTGGCCAAAACTATCAAAACCAACCGGGTTGGCAAACTGAGTGGAAGTAAGATGAAGCTCAGCTGCTTTTTGATTCATCGCCTTAACAAAACCCGGTTCGCCGCCAGGATAGGCTTGGGCCAAAGCAATGGCAGCATCATTGGCAGAGCCGACCAGTAAACCATAAAGAAGATTTTCCATGGTAATTTTTTCGCCTGGTTCCAGCTTCATGACGACCGGTTCGGTTTGGATACTTGCAATAGTTACAACATCACTTAATTTAAAGTGGTCCAGAACAACCAAGGCAGTCATGATTTTGGTGGTGGAAGCAGGCAGGAGCTTTAGATCGGGATTTTTGGCATAAAGAATGGCTTTGGAATCGGTATCGATAATGATCGCGCTGCGGCTGGTAAGATATGGAGCAGGCTGAGTCGAAGTTTTAATCGGATAGTCAGATGGTGGAAGGAATTGATAGCTGATGGGCCGGACTAGAGGTTTTGATTGAGATAAATCCAGCTGATAGTAATCACTTTTATACGGGATTAAAGCTAATAAAACAAAAGTTAAAATAAGGTTTAACTTTAACCTGGGATGAGTGTTAATAAAAGCAAGATAAGGCTTTAGAGACATTTAAGGTGGAGTTCTTTGAGTTGCTCCGGATCCGGAATAGAAGGGGCGTCCATGACCGAGGTTTGACCGGAGGCAATGGCCGGAAAAGCGATTACTTCACGCAAGTTAGGTTCGTTGAATAAAACCATTAACATCCTGTCAATACCCGGAGCAATCCCCCCGTGGGGCGGAACACCATACTGGAAGGCAGTTAACATATGCTCAAATTGCTGTTTTTGCTCTTTGGTGAAACCGATCAGTTCAAAGACTTTTTCTTGGATTTTAGGATCGTGAATCCTAATTGAGCCGCCGCCAACTTCATAACCGTTTAAAACCAGATCATGCTGAAGACCGCGAACTTTTAAAGGATCTGAATCTAAAAGTTTAATATCATCAGGGTGCGGGGCGGTAAACATATGGTGAGACGGCGCAAACTTAGCCATCTTGCCGGCACCGTGGAAAAAGTCGTCTTTGGTTTGGGGGTTAAATAAAGGGAAATCGACAATCCAGGCAAAGGCGAGTTCATCGGGATTGTTTTTATCTTTTCGTAAATCGGGTTTGTCGGAGCCGTACTTTTTTTGCGCCTCGCTATGGGAAATTCTGGGCCAAGGTGAAGAGAGAATCTTTTTGTGGGGGAAAATCTTTTTAACCATTTGGGTGAACAATAACTCGGAAAGCTCGAGAATATCGTTTTGCTCCACAAAAGACATTTCCAGATCCAGCTGAGTGAACTCACCATAAGCCCGGTCGTGACGGGGGTCTTCGTCTCTAAAACAACGGGCAATCTGGAAGTAACGTTCAAAACCGGCAACCATTAACATTTGTTTGTACTGCTGGGGACTTTGCGGCAGAGCATAGAACTTGCCCGGTTGAAGCCGGGAAGGAACTAAAAAGTCACGGGCGCCTTCGGGGGTAGTTTTGGTCAAAACCGGAGTCTCGATTTCCACAAAGTCTTGTTCCAGTAAAAATGAGCGGATGAAATTAACGGCTTTAGAGCGGGTTTTAATAATCTGGTTTAAGCGGGGACGGCGCAGATCTAAATAGCGGTATTTGAGCCGGATAGTTTCATCGATCTCGTGTCCATCTGAATCTAAGGGAAATGGCAGTTCTTTTGACTGAGAAATAACTTCAATCTTTTCAGCTTGAATTTCAACCATGCCGGTTTCAAGTTTGGGATTTATTAATTTTTCCGGACGGTTGGCAACTTTGCCGGTAACGTAGACAACTGATTCAGGTTTTAAATCAAGATTTGGCAGTTGGCTGACAACCTGAACCAGACCGGTACGGTCACGTAAATCAAAGAAAACGATTTTGCCATGGCTTCGAACAGAGTTAAGCCAACCTTTAAGTAAAACGGTTTTGCCAATGAGTTTTGGAGTTTGATGTGTTAAAATTCTTTCCATTGTCTTGATTGTAGCAAATATTTTTAACTTATGTCAGAAAAATGCCCTTTTTATGCCTCCTGTCAGTTTATCCAATACTTAATTGATAATCATGTAGAGGCTAACTGTGTAGAAATAGCTGCAAACTGTAATAGGCCAAGTAAGAAAAATCCGATTGGTAAACCAGTGGATATCAAATCATATGGGCCGCAAACTCAAGGAGAAATTAAACTAGCGCAAAAGTTGGGTTTGCTTAACACTTACAAAAATCTTTAATTTTAAGCTGAAGGGATTTTTGATTATTCCACTCATTGGCTTCCAGAGTGTAGGTAATGTCGACGAGTTGATTTTTTTCCAGTTTTTCAGCTAAATAGCCAAAGCTAAAAGCAATGGCTTCAAGTTTAATGTTGTCTTGCTGAACAGTTAACTTTAGATGTTTATTTTCATGGCCAACCGGACGGAAAGCAACCACTTTGACTTGTTTGGTTTGAAAGATTGGCTGAGGATTGGAAAAACCAAAGGGTTTAAATTGTTGCAAGGCATCAAAAAGCTTCCAGTTTAATTGATTAAAGTCTAGGAAGCAGTCAAAGGCAATTGTTGAAGGCAAGGTTTTACCGGATAAGTCATTTTTTGCTAACTGAGTTAACTTGGTCGAAATTGTCTTTAAGTGTTTATTCTCAAAAGTAAAACCAGCGGCTAGTTTGTGACCACCATGTTCGAGTAAGTAGGGTTCAAGCTGACGAATTGCTTTTAAAACATTAAAGGCGGGAATAGAACGGGCTGAAGCTTTGGAGGTGTGTTTACCCAGAGCGACAACGACCGCCGGAAGATTGAACTCTTCCATTAACCGGCCGGCAACCAAACCAACCACACCTTCATGATAACTGGCATCAGCGACAAAAATCAGAAATTTTTGCGAGAGCTTTTTTACTTTTACCTGAGCATCAGTAAACATAGACAAGGTTTTATCCTGGCGAAGCTGATTAATTTCTGTCAGATGATCGGCTAGTTTAGCGGCTCGCTTGGGATCATGAGTACAAAGTAAGCGCAAAGCATCAAGGGCATGGTCTAACCTACCTAAGGCGTTGAGCCGTGGAGCAATAGTATAGCCGACTTGATAGTCTTCCAAGTTATTAAGGTCAACTTTAGCGACTTTGGCTAGACTAATTAGTCCCGGGCGCTTGGTGGAGCGAAGTTTATCAAGGCCATATTTTGCCAGACTGCGATTGGCTTGAAGCAAAGGTACCATGTCGGCAATTGTCCCCAGAGCCGCCAGATCGAGCTCATCACCCCCGGGGTGAAAGAAGTTCCCACCCCGGGGGTGTGATAGTTTTTGAGAAATTTCGCGGGAGAAAAACCAAGATACACCGGCACCGGCTAACTGAGTGGTATGGATAATTGCTAAAACCTGAGGCAAAACCGGCTGGTGATTTTTGGTTTTGGGTAAGTGATGGTCGGTAATGATCACATCGGCTTTAAATTTTTTAGCATATTGGCAACCTTTAAAAGAGGAAATGCCATTGTCAACGGTAATAATTAATTTAGGCTGATGATTTTTAAAAATTTCAGCTAAACCAAACGGAGACAGGCCGCGAATAGGATCGTTCCGGCCGGGAATGTAGGGCAGGGCATTAAACCCACAGGCAGTAAGAGTTTCCCAAAGAATGGCGGTCGAAGAAATACCATCAGCATCGTAGTCACCGTAAATATAGATAAGTTCCTGGTTTTTTTTGGCTGTTTTTAAGCGATTTAAAGCTTTGCTAATTTGAGTTTTATCTAATCCAACTGAGTTTAGTTTAATTTTTTCCGGTTTAAGAGGTGATAGGAACTCCAGTTGGTCTTTTTTAGCCACCAGACCGCGTTTTTTTAAAAGAGTTTGAATAATTGATGACAAAGAGGAGACAGTAGAAACCATAACGGTTATAATCATAACATATGCAGATTAAAATCCCGGAATTAGTTAAACTGGTACTGCTGAATTTGGAAGAAGCAGGATTTGAGGCATATGTGGTGGGCGGTGGAGTCAGAGATTTGCTGTTAAACCAACCGGTAACAGATTGGGATTTTGCCACTAGTGCTAAACCAGAAGCAGTATTGAAGCTGTTTAAAGATTCATATTACGACAACAAGTTCGGAACAGTCGGAGTGGCGGAAAAACACTTGGAAGAACAGTTTAAAGTTAAAGGACTAACCGGAGATGTTTATGAAATCACGACTTTTAGAAAAGAGAGTGGCTACAGTGATAATAGACGGCCGGATAAGATCAGCTGGGGCAAAAATATACGCGAGGACTTAAAACGACGGGACTTTACCATTAATGCAATGGCCATGGATAAAAGTTTAAAGATAATTGATCCATTTGAAGGCCAAAAAGACTTAAAAAATAAAGTAATCAGAGCGGTGGGAGACCCAAATAAACGGTTTGGAGAAGATGCATTAAGAATGATGCGGGCAATCAGGATCGCGGCTCAGCTGGGCTTTGGCATTGAGACGAAAACATTGGAAGCGATTAATAAAAATAGCGCTTTAATTAAACGAATTGCCGGAGAAAGAATTAGAGACGAGTTATTAAAGATTTTAGGCTCGCCTTTTCCTAAAGACGGAGTGGTGTTACTCTTTACCAGTGGACTATTGAACCATATTTTGCCGGAAATGATAGAAACCAGAGGCGTTAAACAAGCCGGACACCATACTAAAGATGTTTGGGACCACAGCCTAGACAGTTTGGCCGGTTGCCCCTCCCCTGACCCGATTATCCGTTTAGCCACCTGGCTCCATGACATGGGGAAACCAAAAGTAAAATCCAGCCGGGAAGGTAAAGAGATTACTTTTTACAATCATGAGGTAGTTGGCTCCAGAATGACAAAAATTGTCAGCCAAAGGCTTAAATTAGGTAAAAAAGACTCTGATATGCTCTGGCTTTTAGTCCGCTGGCATATGTTTAACTATGACCCAAAGATGACAGATAAGGCTATCAGACGATTTATCAAAAGAGTAGGGATTCCTAATATTAATAAAATGATAATGCTTAGAATCGGTGACCGGGTTGGTGGTGGGAGTAAAGCCACTTCCTGGAGGCTAAGAGAGTTTCAGGAAAGAATCGGCCAAGTGCTATATACGCCAATGCAGATTACGGATATGAAAGTTGATGGGAATGATGTAATGAAAACTTTAGAGATTAAAGGCGGACCTAAAGTCGGGCAGATATTAAAGAAGCTCTTTGACGAAGTCATGGAAGACGCATCTAAAAACGACCGGGAGTATTTACTAAAAAGAATCACTTCTATAACACCTTAGAGGTGATTGTCTAGTTTTAATTTTCTTCCAGAGTGCTGTGTTTTATGATGTCTAATTCTCTTTGAATAACAGCTTGGTCGAAAACAAAATCATGATAGGAATTCTTTTTTTTAAAATAATCTAAAATCATGTCTTTTTGACAAATAGAATTATTAGTTAAACCTAAATATTCTGGAAAAGACGAGTAAGTATACTGGGATAAATTTTTTAAAGATTTAACTATGCCGGAACTATAAGGATTAAGGTGAATATATCGGGATAAATGAATCAGTTGCTGTTCGTTACTAACTAAAACTGACTTAAACTTTCCCTGGAAAAGCGGACCTATGCGCTTATGTTTGGTATTAAAATATCTAGTGTAACTATTAGAAAATTTACTTAGGAAGTTTGAAATTCCATTATCAACCATTTGCTTAAGTAAAAAGTGGAAATGGTTTGGCATAAAACAATAGGCAAAAATTTCAACTAATATCTCTTTATTATTTCTCAACTGGTTTAGTTTTTCTTCTTTAACCGAAGAGGTAAGGGCAGAAAAATATGAATACCGAAGGGGCGGGTTTTGATTTTGATAATAAAGCATTAATTCAAAAGAACGCTGATAATGACGAGGACAAGAAAAGATTGTTTGCGCTGTTAACCCACGATTAATGATATGGTAGATCTCTCCGGTAACCAAAGGTATTTCTCTGCCGGGCATTTTTATAATTTACTCTATAACACCTTAGAGGTGTTAGTGTGTTTATTTTTTATCTCTTCCCAAAGCACCAATAAAGGGGCGGCGGTAAAAGTGGATGAATAGGTTCCGGAAACAGTACCGACTAAAAGAGCAAAGACAAACCACTTGGTGGTATCCCCGCCCAGAAGGTATAAAGCCAAGAGCATGAAGATAATCGTTAAGGAGTTATTCAATGATCGGCCGAGAGTTTCGGTAACGGCTTTGTTGACTAGCTGAGTATAGGTTAATTTGGGAAAAAGTTTACCTAACTCGCGAATGCGGTCGTAAACCACAATCGTGTCGTGAACCGAGAAAGAAAGAATGGTTAACAGAGCGGTGACAAACAGAGCATCAACTTCAACGCCAAAGTAAACACCTAGGAAGCTAAACACACCTAAGACAATAAAAGTGTCGTGAAGCATAGCGAGAATGGCACAGATGCCGTACTTTTTATCATGAAAGCGGTAAGCCACATAACTTAAGATAAAGCCGGCAGCCAGAAGAATACCCACCAGAGTTTTTTTCAGCAGTTCCTTACCTAAAGTCGGGCCAACGGTTTCAAAGCGGATAGGGTTAACATCGGTAAAACTGGTTTGAAGAGTAGTAATTAATTGATCATGCTGAGTTTGATCTATAACCGTGGTTCTTAAGAGAAAATCATTGTCTCCGGCTGACTGAAGGCTGCTGACTTCCAGCTGTGACTCTATCAGGGGCCTGAGCTGCTCCAAGTTAGCGGCAGCGGAAAACTCGATTAAGCTGCCACCGGTAAAGTCGACGCTTAAACTCAAACCATAACGGATTAGAAAGTAAGAGCCGGGGAGGATAAAAATAAGGGAAAAAAGAAAGTAAAATAGTTTGTGTTTCATGAAGTTGATCATATTAGTCTTTCTTAACCAGGAAAAAACGCATTAAGTTACGGGTAACGATAATGCCGGTAAATAAACTGATAATAACCCCGATTAATAAAGTAATCGCAAATCCCCTAACCAAACCGGAGCTGTTTAAAAAGCTAAAGTTTAAGGGATTGATTAAGACCAAGCTGGTAATAATAGTGGCAACATTAGCATCTTTGATTGAGTCCCAAGCCCGGCCAAAAGCCAACTCCAGAGCAATGGCATAGGGCCGACCGGCGCGGAGTTCTTCTTTTAAACGCTCGAAAATTAAGATGTTGGAGTCAACCGCCATGCCGATAGTGAGGATAAAACCGGCAATACCGGGCAAAGTTAAGGTCACGGGAATTAATTTGTAGATTGCCAGAGTAATCAGGCCGTAAATAACCAGAGCAATATCGGCTAAAAAGCCGTTAAAACCATAAAGCAGGATCATAAACAGAGCGACTAAGCCTAAGCCGATACTGCCGGCCATAACGCTTTTTTTAACTGAGTCAGCACCTAAGGTAGCGGAGATGTTTTTTTGTTCAATAATCTTAACCGGAACCGGCAAGGCACCAGCATTAAGCTGAATTGCCAATTGAGAAGCAGAGTCAGCAGTAAAGTTGCCGGAGATAACCGCTTGGCCAGTTAAGATCGGCTCGTTAACCACCGGGCTGGTAACCAGCTGGTTGTCTAAAAAGATGGCTAAGGGTTTTTGGACATTTCTCTGGGTAATTTCGCTAAATTTTTGAGCGCCTTCGGAAGTAAACTGAAGACTGACAACCGGCTCGGAGGCAGCAGAGTTTCCCTGATTAAAAGAAACTGTCGCCAGTTTTAAGTCTTTGCCGGTTAGACCGGTGGGCTTAAAGTTGTAAATCCGTTCTAAGGCTGAGGTACTGGCATAGTCGATCGGACCCTCATTAGACAAGTCTTCACGAAAATCGAGTTGGGCGGTTTGACCGATTAAGTTAATGGCTTGATTAACATCAGAAACACCGGGAAGTTCAACTATTAAACGGGACTGTTCACCTATAACCGAGGTTTGAATAACCGGTTCAGAAACACCATAGAGGTCTACCCGACGGCTGATGACTTGTTTGACTGATTCCAAGGCAGTCGGTCGGTCAGCTGGATCTATATTAGTCATATCTGCTGATAAAACCAAGTGAGTACCGCCCTGAAGATCCAGACCGGTTTTTAAATCAGCATTAAAAGGAATTTTCTGTCTCCAGCTGACAGAACCGGGCAAGTCAATGATGATTGCCAATAAAGTTAGAGCCAGAATGGCGAGCAAGCGCCAAAGTAAAGGTTTTTTCATGATGATTGTGGGGAAAGGGTGTTAAGTGAGAGCTGTTTGGCTCCCTGAAAGATGTAAATAACCTGGCCGGTTTCGAGAATGGTTTTGACTTTAACAGTATCACCGACCTTAACGCCAACGGCTTTGATAAATTGACTGGGAACAGTTACTCCAATGCTGTTACCGATACGCATGACTTTTTGAGACATTTAGCTCACCATCTCCTCTTCATCCCCGATCAGCATAACCCGGCCGGCCATAAGAATTTTTTGCAAAAAGGGGTCACGACGAGCTTTTCTGAACTCAAATTCTTCTACGGTCATCGGGGCATAGTTAATTTCTTTTTCCCGATTGGATTCGGCTTGGCGAACCAGCTGGTTTAAAGTTTTTAAGTTAGTTTGACCAACCAGAAGCAGATCAATGTCTTCCTCTGATTTTCTGGGCATCCGACGGGCATAACGACCGGACAGGAGAACAAACTTAAGATTACCAATAGCATTTTTATGCTTGATAATTTCAGCACCTAAACCAACGGTTTTAGCTACTAAGCTAATTAAGTCCTGGTAATAAGGATAGGATTTGTTGAAGAAGTAATAGAGGCGGTTGGCCCGGGCTTCTTTTTTAACTAAACCGAGTCTTTCCATCCGGGCCAGTTCGCGCCGGACCGCATTAATTTCTTCCTTAATTTCTCTAACCAACTGGCGAACATAAAACATTTCCTGAGGTTGATTCAAAAAAGTTTGAATTAACTTAACTCTCACCTTGGAGATGAATAAATCTTGCAGAGTTGCCATAACTGGCCTCCTTTAAGGCAGGATTAATAAGCTACCTTGTTGCCAACCGGCAAAACTGAAATCCAGATTTTGCCTGGATTAAATTGGACTTCCTTACCTTGATCATCATAGAAAATGGTTCGACCGATTCGTTTGGCTTTGGCCCAAGTGCCGACAACTGCCTGACCGTCTTTAAAGATATAGGCAACACCTTTGCCGATAGTGCCATATAACAAGTGGACATTGCCGGGATAGCCATCGTTAGCTGATTTTTCCGTAGCTAACTGAACCACCAGGTTTTTGGTGGTTAAAGGCTGATTAATATTCAAGTCCAAGTGCGGCTGGCCACCATTGGAACGGGAGTATAAGTTACTGGTAGCATCATACTGCCAAGCAACAGCATAATCAGCGCCGTTTTCCCAGAAATCATAACTGATTTTGGCAGTAGTGCCTTTAGTGTCAGCGTCGGCTTTGGCAAACTTCCAGGGAGTAAAGCCATCAAGCCACTCATCTTTATCCGGATCTACGTTAGTAAAACCGCGCTTCTCCCCTATGGCCCAGAGTTTTTCAGTGGTGGAGTACATGGTGTGCTCGGTAGCGACAGTTCGACCTAAACGCTCGTAATCACGCCAAAAAGTCGGGTAACCAATGGAAAATTGGTTTAAGTCATTAGCTCCGGCCCAATCATAAGTCTCCAGCTGGCCAAGAGCGTTGGCCGGCCCGGGAGTGTTGGCTCCGCCAACATGAGCATAAAGAGGAAAGTTGTATTCTGAGGCCCAGTCAACAAAGTAGGTACGGGCACTTCTGACCGGTCCTAAGATCGGTTCAAAAGCGGCTGCCTGACAGTAGAAAATCCCCATAAAGCGGGTAATACCGCCTTCAGCGACAGCTTCGTAAACAATGTCAGCATCAGAAAGACCTGATTGAGGTCGGGCTTCCAGGTGATTTTCAATCATCACCGTTAAGGGCCGTCTGGTTTCCCAAATGCTTTTTTCGGCTTTGGTATAGGCGGCGCCATTTAAAGGACAGAGTTCGGTTTTATTACCGGAAATATTTATTAAAGATTTACGGTTTTGATTATCGTCAGCCGGGTTGTCGGTTGAACCGGGAAGCGGTGAAGTAAAGATAGTGCCGGAATTAGCAGTAGTAAAAAAAGCATAACTTAAACCAGCAGAAAGCAGGTAGATGCCCAAGCTAACCAGTATTAAAAGAATTTTAGGTTTTGACAACTTCATATATTTATTTGGCGACTTGAATCGCTTTTATTTCCTCCTTGGATAGTTCATAACCTTCAGCCCTGCCCGACTTGATGGTTTTAGTATAAAGCCTGGTGGTGTCTCGCGAGTGAAGCGAGCTAATAACCAGACCGTTGTTGTTATCGTCCAAAAGGGCTAAGGAAAAGCTTTGATCGCCGCCGGTTTGAGAAAACGGGTTAAAGCGAACAAAGCCAATCTTTTGCAAGTTGGACTTTATATCAATTTTGACTTGAGTTAAGGATTTTTTCAAGAGAGCAATTTCTTTTGAGGATAATTCCTGCTGGGAGAGAATTTGGGTCAGGACGTTTTTTAGATCTTTTTTGGTGATGTTTTTAGTTAAGCGGCGGTAGTGAAGAATGGTTTGGATAAGTAAAATTGTGACAATAATCTGCCAGAAAAGCAGGGCGATTACCAACCATTGTAAGATAATTGAATTGAGTACCATCTGAGTTTAAATTGTGGCTTATTTATCTAATTTTGTCAACGAGGTATAATAGAGAATATATGGGAAAAAGACGAACCAGAGAAGAAAAAATCAGGGCCAAAGCCAGGCTGGCTAATAAACCAATAATTGTAGTAAAGGAACAAATTGAAGAGAGTAAAGAGACAAAGGTAGTTATCGGCGATTTAGTTAGAACCAGCTTGATTACTTTAGGGCTACTGGCAATTTTACTGGTTCTTTATTGGCGTTTAAGATAAAACTCAACAAACTTTTGAAAAGCCCGACCTCGATGGGAGACCTGATTTTTTTGAGACAGACCGGCTTGGGCAAAGGTTTTTCCTAGTTCTGTAGAGAAAAAAATTGGATCATACCCAAACCCCTGAGAGCCGGTTTCTTTTAAAACAATATAACCGTCAACTCTGCCAATAAAAATAAAGGTTTTTTTGGTTTGAGAATCATAGTAAGCCAGAGCGGAAATAAAGTAAGCCTGACGCTTTGATTGAGGTAGACCTTTTAGAGTTTTTAAAATCTTGGCTCTGGCGTGGGGAAAACCTTTTTGGGCAAAACGGTGAGATAAAACTCCGGGTTGATTGTTCATGGCTTTAACACAAAGACCTGTATCGTCGGCTAAGACC
>Ga0268280_1001923_pt1 | contig 12931 bp, 15 predicted proteins | sample saktaG_9_FD_190139 | JGI IMG/M metagenome (GOLD analysis project Ga0268280, IMG submission 190139) | Saline water microbial communities from Sakinaw Lake, British Columbia, Canada - sak_2011_5_24_40m | ecosystem: Environmental > Aquatic > Non-marine Saline and Alkaline > Saline ...
TAAAGGCCCGAAAGCGTCCGACTTCATAAAACTTCCGCGGGATTTTTCGGTTCGAAACGGCAAGGTGGTTATTATCGACCGGTTTAACATGGCCCGCGCGCACGTCATCAATTTTGACAATATCGAGGCCGGTATATCGCTTGATATGAACGACGCCTATTCCGATGTTCTAGGTTTCGCGTCCACCGGCTCGGGGAATTTAAATGGCAATAGAGATGAAGTCGTAGGCTGGAATATAACATTCAATCCTAAGGCTCCGAAGCTCACTATGTCTTCGAGGTTCGATGTTTCGGGGGTTAATATACTTCCGCTGGAGCCATATTATGACCGCTACTCGCCGTTTGCGTTCTCGCGCGGCAGGATATCCGGGACTCTCGTATTTGATTTCGATAACGGAAATATCGGTTCCACAAACGAGATCAGAATATCGGAACTCGTTTTCGCGGTAAAGCCCGGTTATGAGAACGCGGTCGTATTCGATACGTCCGTACAGGATCTCGTAAAATACTTCACCACCGCTTCCGGCGACGTTATGTTCGATTTTAAGATAAAGGGCGATATGGCCGCTCCGAGATTTTACCTGGGTCCGATATCTAAGCAGGCCGTTACGGCGATGGTCGTCGATAAAGTATCGGATATGATTCAGAAGATGTCGTCGAAAGACGGCGCCGCCGCGGACTCCACCCAAAAAAGCGACATCGGCAGCGCGATAGATATGATCAAAGGTTTTATGGATAAGAAAAAATAGTGGAAAAGCTATCTAAGAATTTTTTCTGGATGGCCGCCGCGAATATAGTTTCCAGCATCTTAAGCATCGCGCTCTTCATATATCTTGCCAGGGTCCTGGCGCCGGAGTCGTTCGGGCTTCTCTCCTACATATTCACGCTCGTATTCTTCCTGGCTAATTTCATCGATCTCGGCCTTTCCACTTATGGCATGCGGGAGATCGCGAAGGATCGCTCCAGGGCAACGCAGTATCTGTCGGAGATAGCATCGCTAAGGATCCTTATAGCATCCGGCCTCTGTTTATTATTCCTCGTATCCGGTTTGGTAGTGCGCGACGCTCATCACTTAAAACTTTTAATGTTCGCGTCGTCGGTCATTTTCTTCATGTGGGCGCTTGCGAGTGAATGGGCATTCCAGGGCTTAGAGAAGATGCACATCGTATTTCTATCTATGGCCACAACCGGGGCGCTGCAGCTCGGGCTTATGTTTTTATTTGTGAAGTCTTCGGGAGACCTTCCTAAAGTCCCCATACTGTATTTTGCCGCGTCCGTTCCTATGGCGGCAGTTTTACTGACTAAGCTTCGCTTTCGATTGATCATGAAAGCCGATGAGTTAAAGAGGATAGCCCGCTATCTTTCAAGCTCGTTCTGTATTTGGGGAATATCGATATTCGCACAGATATATAATTCGCTCGATGTTTTTATACTCGGGCTATCGAGAAGCCCCGAGGAGGTAGGATATTATACGGTGGCCAGGCGTTTTACAGGATCGATCGCGCTTCTTCTTGTGTTTTTGGCCGGAGCTGTATTCCCGAGCCTTTCGTCCTCGGCTTTTCAAGGTGACCAAAAGCGCTTTAAGGCCGCGACCGGCAAATTTCTCACGCTCGCCGTATTTATAGCCGTATTCGCGCTGGTTCCGCTCATACTATTCAGTAAAACCCTGGTGACTTTTGTCGTCGGAATCGAATATGCGCCTGCGGCCGAACCGCTCCGTATAATGGCCATCGGCCTCTTGATAATATTATTCAATCTTCCGTTCTCGACCGGGCTTATCGCAAGCGGATATGAGAAGGACGTTTTAAAGCAGGCCTTCGCCAGCGCGGTCTTAAGTATAAGTTCAAACTTTATTCTCATGCCAAAGTATGGTATGCTTGGAGGGTCAATTTCGTTCGTGCTGGCGGAGTCGCTGGCGCTCGTATGGATCCTTTATCTGTACCGAAGCAGGATAAAAACAAGGGAGGGGTAGCATGGTAGAAAGAACAGAATATAAGGGCAAGCCCGTAATGACGATAAGAAGGGATGAGAACGATAAGTTCCCGTTCTCTTTTGGCATAACTAAAGCAAAGATGATCCTTGAGAATCTGGAAGAGATAAAGAGGTTCGTTGAGGATAATACAAAGAGCGACACCCAGTAATTTCGGTAAGAAAGTATCGAAAGCTATATTAACAGAAGTGCCCGGCTTAAAACCGGGCACTTCTGTTTTCAGGCCATGACGCGGTAGAGTCCATAACCGCGTCGGTTACATGTCGCTTTACGTGTAACAACCGACGCGGTTACGAAGTACGTTAGCATGCCGCAGGCTCGTAACAACCGACCCGGTTAGAATATCGCAATAGTGTAATGGTAATCCAATATCCATTTAAATTGACTATTTAATTGACTATTCAATAGACATATGGTATACTTGTTATAAATAGGAGGGGGGCAATATGTACACGATAAAAGAAGACACTACCCTGGTAGGCGTATCGGAGCTCAGGAATAGAATCGATAAGATCATCGAAGAGACGCGGCATCATAAGGTTATAATTGAGAAGAGAAATAAACCCGTAGCGGTTTTGATCGCCATAGACCAGTATAACGCCATGGAGGAGATCCTTGATCGTATTGAGGATATGGAGCTTGGCCGCAGCGCCAGACAAAGAGAGAAGCGCTCATCGGGTAAGAATTATATTTCTATAGAAAAAGCGTATAAAAAGATCAGATGACGCCATGTGGAATGTAGTCATACATAAGCTTGTTCTGAGCGAGGATTTCAAGAAAATAGACCGTTCATCCCGCCGTTTGATCCTTAAGTCTATCTATAAAAAACTCACAAAAGATCCTGAAGGTTACGGAAGTCCGCTATCGGAAGGATATAAAGGCTATTGGAAACTCAGGGTGGCCCATTATCGCGTGATATATAGGATCGTAAAAGATCGGGTCATGGTCTTAGTTATTAAAGTCGGCATCAGAAGAGACGATAAGATCTATAACGACCTCATTCATCGGTTGAAGAAGATATAGAGATTAGATTAGTATTTCAGCCCAGACGGCGAAGTTTAATTAACATGTAGGAGGGGGCATGGAGAAATGGGTACTAAAAATAGAAAAAGTTCAAAATGGCTACCACCTAAAAGGCAACGAAACCGATATAGTAATAGATGATGACGATGGTGAGTTAAAAGCTATGCAGAGAGTGTTGTGGCAGGTGATGGAGCATTTTAGTATGCAGGGTAGTAAGCATGACCCCGAAAGAATACGCATTGAAATTAAAAAGCAATGAAGCTGTTAATAGATGGGCGCTAGTCTCTAAGAAATAACTAGGCAGACAGGGCATGCCCCAGCCGCAATAACCGTGCCGATCACGCCGGTTAGAATATTAGCACAGGCCTTGACAATATCGAAAATGTGATGTATACTTATTTCCGTAATTAATCATTATTGATTAAATAAGGAAATACAATGAAATACAGCGATTTTAAGAAAAAGGTCATTAACTGGCCTGTAATTTTCAGCAGGGACTTGGTCTCTCCCGGAAAGCCCGGACAGATCGTAAGAAACCAGCTCGAAAGATGGCGGAAGAGCGGACGTATCATACGGCTGAAAAAGGGGGTCTTCATACTTGCCGATGATGATAGGAGGGTGGAGCTATCGAAGCCGTATATAGCTAATCAGCTTTACGGCCCGTCATATGTGAGCCTTGAGTATGCGTTAGGCTACTATGGACTCATTCCCGAGCGCGTGATAGACGTAACGAGCGTTACGTCCCGTAAGACTATGAAGCTGGCAAATGCGGCAGGAACATTTATATACCAGCACGTTAAGTCAAAAGCATATAGAGGGTTTGAGATGATTAAAGGCCCAGGTGACCTGACTTTTTTTATAGCGTCGCCTGAAAAGGCGGTTGTGGATTTTTTGTACCTGAATCTCGATAAGTTTAAAGCTGATAACCCCGGCATATTTGAAGGGTCGTACAGGTTTCAGAATACGGAAGATTTGATCGCCAGGAAGATTCTGCGCTTTGCCGGGATCTTCGAAAGTAAAAAACTGAATAAGGTGGCGCGCCTTTTTTTGAAACATTTTTCTTTAAAATAAGAAAGGGCTTTAAATGATAGACCTACTTAAGAAGGAGATAGCCGGAAGGAAGACCCCCGAGGATAAAGTCAACCATCTGAGGGAGATGCTTCAGATAGTGTGCCTTAAGATCCTGTATGACAAGGGCCATTTTTCGAATATTACATTTAACGGCGGCACGGCCCTACGGATACTTTACGGCATAAGGCGATTTTCCGAGGATCTTGATTTTTTTATGACGTCCAAAAAGGGTTATGATTTCGGCGCGATAGCGTCCGATCTTAAGAGGGGATTTAGCCTGAATGGTCTTGATGCGTCGTTAAAAAATTGGGGGTTGAGTCATGTGGATAACAGCACTATCAAGTTTCCGGAACTATCAGCTAATTTAGAGCTTTCCGGAGCCGGTGATCAGGATATATCGATAAGGCTGGAGATAAACCTGGATCCCCCTGCCGGCGGCAAGATCGAAAAAACTCTCATAAATAAGATGTTTCTTATTAATATCGCGCATTTTTCTCTGTCTTCTCTTTTTGCGACCAAATTGCATGCATGTTTCTTCAGAAAGAACATTAAAGGCAGGGACTTCTACGATCTGATATGGTATCTCGGAAAGAAGGTAAAACCGGATTATGTTTTACTGAATAATGCTATAAGACAGACGGAGGGTAAGTTTCAGAAGTTGAATGAGAATAATCTGAAGGACTTTATGCTTCAGAGGATCGATAAAATTGAATTTAAGAGTTTAAAGAAAGATGTCGAACCGTTTCTTGAAGATAAAACCGAACTGAGGCTTTTAGAAAGAGATGTGATAGCCAAGAGTATTATCGATGTTTTTTGATAACATGCTAAGCAATCTCATTCAACCGATCCAGTCACATGTCGCGTAACGAGCATATTTTGTTAAGCAATAAAAAAGTAAGCTATATTAATTGACATCACGTATATATATATTATAATAGTAACCAATGCCCGGTCTGTTGCCGGGCTTCTCAACTTATATGAAGACACTCTTACTACTCTTATTAGTAATCTCGCTGATAGCGCTCTCTACTCCTGCTTTTGCTTATAAAGTGGGCAATCTGGATTTTAACGTGCGCGCAAGCGCCTCCGAGCGATATGACAGCAATATTAACTATGCTAATGGCGGCAAGAGCGATTATATAACCACTCTGGCAGGCGGGCTGGACGCTTCTTACGAAGGGCATACGAGTTCCATGGCATTAACCGGAAATATCGACCAGGATATCTTTGCCTTGAACCCTAAATTCGATAATCTGTCCGAAGATATTTCGTTTAAATACATGCAGGACCTTTCTAAGATAGACGGTATCGTCATAAAAGATGTTCTGGAACACACCTACGAGCCGCGCAGCTTTGAGGACGCTTTAGGGCGCACCACAGGGCGGTATAGTTACTTCAGGAACAGGTTGAATGTGGATTATAACCGCGAACTGTCCAAGCAGTTTTCCATGGCATTAAGATACTTCGGCCAGATCGATATATTTTCGCTTTCAACCTTATCGGATTCATATCTGAACCAGGGCGGCGGCGAGCTTAGCTACTATCTGAATTCTCAATCTATAATATTCGCTTCGTATGACTTCATAGTGCGAAAGTTCTCTCCCGGAAGCGATGCCACCACGAATCGCGTAGGCGGCGGAGCGCGGCAGTATTTTACGGATCAGCTTTATTTTGATGTCTCAGGAGGGGCGGATTTCATAGACGACTACGATAATTCCAGGTCGACGAACCCTTACGTCATAGCCACGATAACCGATGATATAACCGAGAAGACTACGGTAAACGCGTCATTCAGGAAAGAGGTTTATACCGTTCCGTATTCGCAGGATATGTATAACTACTGGGAGATATCGGGCGTAGCTACGAGCCGCATATTAAAGCGCCTCGACGGTTCCTGCCGGGTATTTTACGGTAGAGGCGAATATGTGAATTCCGGAACGACCGACGACCTTTTTGGCCTTAACGCCGGAGCTACTTACGAGATGACGAAGTATTTTAATTTTAACGCGTCCTATAGTTACTATTCCGACATTTCGGATGTCGATGCGAGAAGTTATAACAAGAACGTGGTTAAATTCTCCCTGGCCGGAAAATTCTAATATGCTGAAAGAACGCACTGAACTATTGAGAAAATTCATAATCGCGATCGACCTGTGCCTGGTCTCTGCCGCGTATTTTCTGGCGTATTTTGTCATGGCGCGCTTTGAGACTATGGACGCGCTTAGCAGGTATGTAAAACTTTTACCGCTATTCTCGGTCATCTGGGTATTTCTTTTGTATGTCCTCGGCATGTACAGTTCATTCAGGACCAAGGGTGTCGGCGAGGTATTAAATACCATACTCGAGATAGCTCTTATAGGTATAGGAGGTTCGGGGGTACTGCTATATTTTTTCGGCATAGAATATGTGAGCAGGTTGTTTTTATTTTTGACTTTCATTTCGGCAGGAGCCTTTCTCGCGATTGAAAAGGCCGGGTTCATGCTCGTATTCCGGCAGATACGCAAAAGCGGCTATAACTATCGAAATATCCTGATAGTCGGGACGGGCGACAGGGCGTTGGATTTTATAAATGTTATAAAAAAGCATGAAGAGTGGGGGTTCAGGATAGCCGGGCTTATAGACGAAGATAGGTCCAGAGTAGGGCAGGATATAGGTGGATACAAGGTCATAGGTTCGATAGCGGATGTCCCTGATGTGATACATAACGGCGTGATAGATGAAGTCATCTTCATCATTCCGCGCACGTGGCTCGGCAGGATAGAGGAGACGATGCTATTCTGTGAGAGGAAGGGATAAAGATGAGCGTAGCGGTGGATTATTTCAATCTAAAGATCTCCCGCATAAGGCAGACCGAGTTTGAAGGCTTTCCGCTCCTTACCTTTGAAAGCGCGCCTAATACCCTATGGCCGCTTATAATTAAGCGGGCATTCGACCTGGTCGTTTCCGGCGCTCTGCTCGTACTTTTATCGCCCTTATTCTTACTTATAGCTCTGATTGTAAAATTTACCTCTAAAGGCCCGGTCTTCTTCCGGCAGGAGAGGTGCGGTTTAAACGGCCGGCGCTTTACCCTTTATAAATTCAGGACGATGATCGATGACGCCGAGTCACGGATAAACGAATTGCTCATGAAGAACGAGATGAAGGGGCCGGCGTTTAAATTCGCAAAAGACCCCCGCATTACCAGAGTAGGCAAATTTTTGCGCGTATCCAGCATAGACGAGCTGCCGCAGCTGTGGAATGTCTTCGTAGGCGACATGAGCCTAGTGGGACCCAGGCCGCCGCTTCCGGCAGAGGTGAAGAAATACGAGCCGTGGCACAGGCGCCGTCTCAGCATGAGGCCGGGCATCACATGCCTTTGGCAAGTCAGCGGCCGCAATAAGATAACCGATTTTGATGAATGGGCCAAACTCGACCTGGAGTATATCGACAAGTGGTCGCTCTGGTTGGACGCCGCGATACTTTTAAAGACGGTGCCTGTAGTGCTTCTCGGTATCGGCGCTAAGTGAGCGACATCCTTAACCGCGTCTTAACAGGGTCTTAACCGCGCCGGTTACCATGAATCGTAACCGCGTAGGTTACATGTCGCTTTCCGCGTAAGGTTACCATGAATCGTAACCGCGTAGGTTACATGTCGCTTTCCGCGTAACAACCTACGCGGTTGCATGTAGCAGTAAGTTTAATAACTGAACAAAGGAGAGAATATGAAGAGAGCACGATTTGTAGTATTGGCTGTATTGGTAGTAATGGCGGCAATCGCGACGATCGCTTACGCGCAGGCGGAGAAGGTCACGACCGTCAAGGAGATGCTCGAAGATAAAGCGAAAGCTGAGGCTATGAAAAGCGAGGCCACGCCCGCAGCCGCCGCGGATCAAAACGCCGCTCCGAAAGTTGCCGGGCCGCAGGGTTTCGCGCAAGGCCTTATACCTGAAGCTTCGTCTACCCTGACCGAGCCTTTGGCATCTATACAGCCTGTAGCCATAGCTCATTCCGGATACACGATAGGCGCCGACGATATGCTCGACATATCGGTCCTCCAGCCCGAGAAGATGCTCATCACGGTAACGGTCTCTCCGGACGGAACGATAACATTTCCATATATAGGCACGGTAGCGATAAAGGGTCTCACTCTCGAACAGGCGCAGAATGAGATACAGTCGCGCCTGGCAGACGGCTACATGAAATATCCCGTAGTCTCGATAGCTTTAAGGCAGTCGATGAGCGAGAAGTTCTTCGTATACGGTGAGGTGATGAGGCCGGGGACTTACCGGCTGGAAGAGAGGATGACGGTATTAAAGGCGGTATCGCTTGCCGGCGGATTCACCAAGTTCGGTTCTTCGAGCCGCGTGAAAGTGCTTCGCACTAAAGACGGTGAAGCCGGCTATAATGTCATAAAAGTAAACTTGAACGCCGCGATGAAGGGCTCTTCGAAAGACGACGTCGTTCTTAAGCAGGGAGATATAGTGGTCATTGAGGAAGGGATATTTTAGATAGACCGGTAACCGAACAAAGGAGATGGCTTATGATAGAGATGACGATGCGCGATTATGTGAGGGTGCTCTTCAGACAGAAGTGGACGATCATCACTTCGTTTATAACGGTAGTTGTAACTGTGGGCATAGGGCTCATACTTATGACTCCCGTTTACGAGGCCAATGTAAAGATACTGGTATCGGCGGAGAAACTTATTAACGCGCCGTACTACAGGGATCTCATAGGCTACCAGAACACGCCGGTGGCTATGACCCAGAGCGAGATAGTGATATCAAATCCTGTGGTGGAACGCGCGGTCAAAGTCCTCGGCCTATACGCAAAACCTCTCGATTACGAGAAGAACTTTGCTTCATTGCCAAGGAAGGCCATAATAAAGCTGCAGGCCGCTTCACTGAATAAAAAGCTCGAAACCCTGAAACCCGAACAAAGACAGGCGTATCTGTATCGTCTTGCTCTGGAGGATTTAAAGAAGCAAATAAAAGTCGAGCCGGTGCGCGATACCAATATATTCACCATAAGCATAAAGGATTACAGTCCGGTCGGCGCTGCGATCCTGGCTAACGTAATAAGCCGTTCGTATATCATATTCGATCTCGAACAGCAACTTTCTGACATGCAGATGAAATACGGCGAAAAGAACCTGGCCGTCACCCAGCTCCGGGAAAGCATAGCTGGTATGGTAAAGGGCCTAAACGGTGAGCCTCTTCCGGATGTTGAAGCTATGGGGCCGGCGAGCGTAAAGATCATAGAGCAGGCATCCATGCCGATAAAGCCGTCAGGCATACCTAAGGTTATCATATTCATCCTGGCCGTATTTATGGCGGTATTCTTAAGCGTGATGCTTGCATTCGTATTCGATTATATGGATCAGACGTTTAAGTCTCCGCAGGAACTGGAGGCCGTATTAGGGATGAATTGCATGGGCTCCATAGCAAAAAATCGCAAAAAGGACGCATACGAACATATCGCCGATCAGGTATGTTTCGAGATGAAGGACAGGGGGCTAAAGTCCTTACTGATAGCCGCCTCTAACCCCAGAGAAGGGGTTTCCACCGCAATATTTCATCTCGCTGAAAATGTGGCCAATAAATGCCGCCCGAAGGTCCTGGTGATAGACGCTAACTTAAGAGATCCCGCCATCCATAAGCTGTTTAAGATACCGAACAATGAAGGGCTTGTGGATGTCCTCGAGGGAAGATCGACCCTAGAGAAGGCCGCGCACAAGACAGTGAATAATATCACCATACTTACATCCGGCAAGGCCGACATGAATCCTTTGACGCTCATAGAGTCAAACATCATGAAGGAGCTCATACATTCGGCTAAGGCTAAGTACGATGTCATATTCATAGACTGTTCGAGCCTTAAGAATGCAAAAGACGCCATGCCGCTTAGCACATATGTCGACAGCGCGATGATAATAGTAAATGAGGGTAAGACCAGAAAGCACGTAGCCCGTGAGATGGCTATATCGCTAGGCGCGATAGAGGACGGCAGCGTTCCATCTGAGCGCCACAAACCATTCTTCCTCGGCGCTATCCTGGCTAACCGCACCTATCCCATCCCTAAGTGGATATACGATAGGGTATAGTATTGTAGGGTCTGTCCCAACGCGTTGCTTTACGCGTTGGATGGGACTGACCCAGACCGACTTCGTCATTGCGAGCGAAGCCCCGCCCTTTCTTCAGAAAGGGCGGGACGAAGCGAAGCAATCTCAAAGCTGTCATCTTAACCGCGTAGGTTACATGTCGCTTTCCGCGTAACAACCTACGCGGTTGCATGTCGCGGTAGTAAGTTGTAACAACCGGTGCGGTTATCATTCTTGTCATCCTGAGCCCCGATAGGGGCGAAGGATCTAATAATTGGTACGTGTAACAACCTACGCGGTTGCATGTCGCAGTAGTAGCCGGGAACAGGAAAATACAAACGATGGGAATTAAGTGTTGTGTCCCCGGAATTCCCCCGGAATTCCCCGGAATTCCGGGAATTCCCAGTCCTAAAAACTTAAAACATATTGACAAAAGGTGTCATATGACCTATTATAGGTGTCAATAGTTTAAGGAGTTTTAATGCTGAAAACAATCTTTGGTTCAAAAACTCGGATAAATATATTAAAGTTGTTTGTTTTTAATCCCAAGGGAGAATATTATGTTCGGGAAATCGAACGCCTGATCAAAACATCCTTTGATCTTGTACGAAGAGAGCTTATCCATCTGGAATCGATAGGGCTTCTAAAAAGCCGTGTTTCCGGGAAGCAAAAATATTACACTCTTAATACGGAGCATATGTTATTTCCGGAATTTAAGTCAATGATCTTAAAAACAGCAGGTATCGGCGATATCATTCAAAGCGCTATAAAGAATAGAAGCGATATTCTGATAGCATTTATCTATGGTTCATATGCGAAAAATACTGAAAATTCAGAAAGCGATATAGATCTATTCGCAATCGGCGATATATCATCTGTGGACTTACAAGCGTATGTTTCTGAGATAGAAAGCCAAACCAAGCGTGAAATCAATCCTACTGTTTATTCATCAAAAGAGCTGAAAGAAAAATATAAAGCAAAAAATCATTTTGTTCTATCAGTCATTAAAGAGCCGAAGATATTCCTAAAAGGAGATGAAGATGGCCTTAGAAAACTGGTTTCAGGCAGGTAAACTTGTTAAGCACAAAACTAGTAAAGAGGAAATAAAAGCTATTTATGGTGTTATTGACAGATGCTTTAATGATGCCGGTTTAAAAGGGCTCTCCAGCGATCAGAAATATATCCTCTCATATCAAGCGGCCTTGGAAGCCGGAATGACGCTTATCTATTGTTACGGCTATAAGCCTATCAAGGCTGGCCATCATTATATAACGTGGCAGTGCCTTAAAGATTTATTTGGAGAGAAAGGTCGAAAAACCATCCTTCTCTTTGAAGGCGCGTCTAAAAAGCGTAATAAGCTTAGCTATGATATAGCCGGTATTGCTTCACAGAAAGAAGCTGACGAAATGTATCGTGAATCACGCGATTTTGTCAGTCTCGTAAAGGAAGAGATTGATAGGCTTAATATATCCGTCTAAGTTTAAGGATATCGCTGTAACCGCGTCGGTTACCATGAGCCTTAACCGCGTAGGTTACATGTCGCTTTCCGCGTAACAACCTACGCGGTTGCATGTCGTTTTAACCGCGCCGGTTACCATGTATCGTAACCGCGTAGGTTACATGTCGCTTTCCGCGTAACAACCTACGCGGTTGCATGTAGTATAACAGACTTAACAACCTACGCGGTTACGTAGTACGGTAGCATGCCACAGTAACGTAAGGACTTGACAAAACGTTATATTTAGTGTATAAAATACAGTATAATATACTGTATAATGTACCATGCAATATGATAAACATATGAAAAAATCATCCAGAAAGACACTAGGGCCGGTCAGCGCTTATCTGATCACGCAGCTGAAAAAGGACGATAAGTCCATATTCAGGATAAGGGACGCGAAGCGCATCTTGGATAAGGACGAAAACGCGGTATCGGACCTGTTGAGTAAACTAGTCGGAAGGGGCATCGTATCGCGGCTGAAGGCAGGACTTTTCATGATAGTCCCGCTTGAAGCCGGGAAAAACTATCTTGAGAATAGATACGTAATAGCCGATGAGATCATAAAACCTAACCGCTACTACATCTCACATGCCAGCGCTATGGCTATCCATGGCCTGACAACACAGCCTGTCCTGAATGTCCAAATATCATCCGTCGTAAGGAAAAAAGACAAGGCTGTCTCCGGCATAAAGTTCTCTTTTTTTCGGATCAGGCCAAGCGCTTATTTCGGGATAGAAGAGAGGTGGGTAACAAAACAGAAGAAGGCCAGTGTCAGCGACATTGAGAGGACCATAGTAGATTGCCTCGCCAGGCCGGAGCTTTGCGGAGGGGTTTCGGAGGCGGCGAAAGGTATATGGTCGGCGAAAGAAAAAATAAACTACAACAGACTTCTCGGGTACGTAAAAAAGGCGGGCATAAAAGCCGTCGCCAAGCGTCTCGGTTTTATACTCCAGCTGCTTGAATTGTCGGATAAAAAGACGCTCGCGGAATTAAAGAAGTATTCGCAGTCAAGTGAGGCCTATGTCTTATTTGACCCGACGCTTGAGAAGGCCGGAAAATACCTCCGGCAGTGGCGCCTGCTGGTAAACTCAAATCCCGAGGAATTAAAAGCGGCGGTATGGGCATAGATGATACATTTTAGCGAGATCGAACGGGCCGCTTCTAAAGCCGGCGTCCCCACGGAGACGATAGAAAAAGATTACTGTATAACATGGATCCTGGCGTCCTTATTTTCAAAAACTGAAAATACGGATATTGTATTTTACGGC
>Ga0268280_1001925_pt1 | contig 12917 bp, 8 predicted proteins | sample saktaG_9_FD_190139 | JGI IMG/M metagenome (GOLD analysis project Ga0268280, IMG submission 190139) | Saline water microbial communities from Sakinaw Lake, British Columbia, Canada - sak_2011_5_24_40m | ecosystem: Environmental > Aquatic > Non-marine Saline and Alkaline > Saline ...
AATCTCTTTGAAGGCAAAGAGTTCGGGATTGAAGATCCCTTTTCGAGCCACCTCCATCATGCCACTGGAAAAGGTCGCCCCTACCAGCACACCGAAGGCAGCTATGATCATAACGATTCGGAATGTACCCGCTTTTGAGCCTATCGCTGAATTGACAAAATTTACAGCGTCGTTGCTAACCCCAACAACCAGATCGGAGATAGCAAGGATCACTAAAACGATGACAATGAACAGGTAAAAGATCTCCATTGGGGAATTTTTGGCGTAAAAATAAGGATAATTGCACAGGACAGAAGAGAAGCCTTGACTCTTTTATTAACAATTAATTAATATTCAATTAATCCTGTGTTAACGGCTGAGAGGGTGGTTGAGAGTACTTTTACACCAAAATTAATCATTATGAAAAACATCAGATATTTCTTTCTCGCTGCAATGGTTTTGCTGGCAACTTCGACCCTTTTCGCCGACAATGAATCCGCGGAAACGAGCGGAGCTACAACAGTCTCCTTGTCAGGAACCGTGATCGATAAACTCACCAATGAAACCCTCCCGGGTGTAACTATTCAGGTGGGAGATTCTGAAACGAAGATTTATTCCAACCCCGACGGTACATTCTCACTTGACGGGTTACACCCCGGCGAACACGAAGTGAAAATCAGCTGCATCTCTTATAAAGATGAAGTGGTCTCTATCGATGTTCAACATTCGGTTCAAAATACTTTATCGGTTCAGCTTGAATCGGTAGAGCCCTGATCATCCTTCAGGTTTTTGTTAGACGACTCCCCTTTGGAATCAGATAGATAGATTTACTGAATATCCAGGGGGATCGTCTTTTTCAGGCATTTGCATGATGTGGATTTTTTTTAATTTTGAAATCTGTCAATGAATTTATAAAATAGTATTATCGTGAGAAAACTGGTTGTTTTGAGTCTGTTGATCTTTGTCCTGGCACAATTTGCCGTGGCGCAGGATATCAATAAGGGAAACAAATACCATAACCCCGATGGCTCCCTTTTTACAGGAACGTATACTGAATTTTACGAAAATGGCAATCCAAAAGTTGAAAAACAGGTAAAGAAAGGAATGATTGACGGTATCACCACGCTTTTCTTTGAAAATGGAGCCATTCAGGAACAGCGCAGTTATAAAAAGGAGATCAAACACGGAACCTGGATCACCTGGAATAGTGAGGGCGGCAAAACTGCAGAAGCAAACTTCAAAAACGGGTTGAAGGATGGCTTCTGGTATGTTTGGGATGATTCGGGCCAGAAACGGTTTGAGATGTTTTATAAAGCAGGCGAAAAGAAGGGGATCTGGTATATCTGGGACGAAAAAGGCAACCTCGTAAATACACAAACATATAATTAAAGTAATCCTCTAAATAAGGTGGTCCCTCTTCTGATCCATTAACCAGATCGATTATTCAATCAAATTGCACCACCATTTTCTATCTAATTTCTTATATCTGTGATTATTACAGCAGGTTTTAATGCCTGATTCCTTAACAATCATTTCACAATTGCTTAACAATTCGTTCATCTTTGATTGGATGGATAGGGTGTACTTTGCTGAATAAAAAATGATTCATAAATCAAATTCTAAACCAATGAAATTCAATTACTTAAAAATCACAGGCGTGATCATGATCGCCCTGCTTGTTGGGTTCACATCGTGTAAAAAAGATGAAACGAAACAACTTCCAACAGTTACGGCTCCTGCCAATTCAGATGTTCAAAAGGGAACAGTCGTTGATCTTACATTCAATTACACAACCGACGGTGGATTCAATGCCGCAACAATTATTGTAACCGGTGGAACCGCCGTCATCAAAACAAACGGATCTGCCGGATCCTCCTCCGGAACAATTGTAGTGACCTATACTGCTGGCGCCACTGTTGGAGCCGGTTCTGTTTCTCTCACTGTAACCGATAACGAAAGCCAGATGGGAGTTGCTACTGCCGTTATTAATATTGTGGAAGAGCAACTGGTGTTTCATGTAACCATAAACATCACACAGAACACCACCTGGGAAACCGGAAAAACCTATATCCTTGAAAGCCGCATCGCTGTCGTTGCCGGCGCTACCCTGATAATTCAACCTGGTGTTGTTGTCAAAGGCCAGGCCGGAACAGGCGCAAATGCCACTGCCCTTCTGGTTGCCCGTGGCGGAAAACTCATGGCTGAAGGAACAGCCACTTCTCCGATCATTTTTACCTCGGTAGCCGACCAGATTCAGCCCGGCCAGATTGCCAGCCCGAACCTTGACCCTGACCTCAATGGACTCTGGGGTGGTGTAATTGTCCTGGGCTATGCTCCTATTTCAGCAGATGCCCCCTCTGTGCAGATCGAAGGGATTCCACCATCAGATCCGAACGGACTCTATGGCGGAGACAATCCCAGCGACAACTCCGGTGTGATCAACTATGTATCGATTCGCCACGGTGGCACCAACATCGGTGAAGGGAACGAGATCAATGGACTGACCCTTGGTGGCGTTGGTTCAGGTACTGTGATCGAAAACATTGAGATCGTTGCCAACCAGGACGACGGTATCGAATGGTTTGGCGGCAAAGTGAATGTAAAGAATGTCATTTTCTGGAATGTGGGTGATGATGCAGTAGATACCGACCAGTCATGGGGAGGCACCCTTGATAATTTCATCATTATCAATCCGTTCGATGAGTGTTTCGAGCTGGATGGTCCGGAAGGCGCCATGGAAGACAGCCACACCCTCATGAACGGTTCGGCCCGTGCCGATGACGCTCAGGGTCTCGTAGACCTGGACGACAATTCACTCGTTACCATGACTAATATCTATTTCTTCGGAATTAAAGATGGTCAGGATTTTGACCTGAATCCCGTCGGATTGAATGCCTCAAATCTTCAGGCTACAATCCCAACCGGATTTGCTGTGACTGATTTCTTTAAAGATGGATCGGATGCCTATGTAACCATTGTAGCAGAAGGTGCCAATACAGTTGGTGCAAATGCCTCTGTGTTCCAGGGATGGTCCTGGGCCTCCGCTGCCGGAGCACTGAATGGCTTTTAATCCCTTTTGTTCTAAAAATAGCCTACAGTACCCAACCTCGCAGGTTTTTCCAACCTGCGAGGTTTGATTTAAAACGAAAACACTAGAAGGATTAATCATGCGTTCAGTAAAGTTTTTTACCATACTATTTTCACTTTCCCTAGCCTCACTTGTCCAGGCCCAGAATGGCTTTATCAGGGGAACGGTATTCGACGACGGAGCAGGAGAAAGCCTCCCGGGGGTTACCATTTTCCTAGAGGGGACCACTATGGGTACACTGGCGGATCTGGATGGAAAATTCAACCTGAGTGTCCCTCCTGGAACCTATACCATGAGAGTCTCCTATATCTCTTACGAAACACTATACATCAAGGATTTACAGATAAAAGCCAAAGAGGTCACCCTTCTCGACAACCTGCGCCTCAAAGAGTCATCCATCGAACTCGCCGAAGTTACTATAACAGCTAAAGTCGTCAGGAATACAGAAACGGCTCTGCTCACCATGAAGATGAAGTCTGCCAATATGATCGACGGCATCTCGGCGGCAAACTTCAGGAAGATAGGTGATTCCGATGCTGCCTCCTCCATGAAACGAGTGCCTGGCCTCTCCGTCGAGGGAGGTAAATATGTCTATGTCCGCGGACTGGGTGACAGGTATACCAAAACGATGCTCAACGGGATGGCCATTCCCGGTCTCGACCCCGACCGAAACACCCTTCAGATGGACATCTTTCCCACCAATATCATTGACAATATAATCGTCTATAAATCATTCACTGCCGACCTGCCGGCCGATTTCACAGGGGGCGTCATTGATATCACAATAAAAGATTTTCCGGAAGAGAAACAGGGGAGTATCAGCATCAGTGCAGGATACAATCCCGGTTCACACTTCAATAAGAATTATCTTACCTATAAAGGTGGAAACACCGATTTCCTTGGCTTTGACGATGGAACGCGTAAAATCCCAGCTACCAGCAACATCCCCTTGTATGCCGATGTTGTCACCGATCCTTTTGGAGCCCAGGGGGTGCGTTATCAGGAAATCCTCGCGGCATTCAACCCCACCATGGCTGCCCACACGCAAACCAGTTTCATGGATTACAGCATAGGCTTTTCTATTGGAAATCAGATCCCTCACAAAAAAGTTACATTTGGTTATAATGTTGCAATCTCCTATAAAAACAATACCGATTTCGTCAAGAATGCTGAATACGGCCATTATGGCCTCTCGTCTGACCCCGATGTTACGGAGATGGAACTCCGGGAATTCCAGAAAGGCAACCTGGGGGAGAACAATGTTCTATTGGGAGGACTTGCCGGATTTGCGATCAAGACAAAAAATTCAAAATATCGCCTCAACCTGCTGCATCTGCAGAACGGCGAATCCAGTGCAGGGATCTTCGATTATATTGGAGCCGACCAGGGAAGTAATTTCTCAGGGTTTCAGCATAACCTCGACTACAGCGAGCGAGCGATGACCAATCTCTTTATTGATGGAAAGCATCTTTTTAACGATTCTAAATGGGAGCTGGTTTGGAAACTCTCTCCTACCCTCTCCACCATGGAGGACCCTGATATCCGATTCACACGCTATATCACCGATGGAGGGAACTATATTATCGGAACCGAGTCGGGATTCCCCGAGCGGATCTGGCGAAACCTGAAAGAGATCAATATTCCCGGAGCAGTTGACATCACCAAGACATTTCAGTTGAAAAACCAGAAAGCCATCCTGAAGTTTGGAGGCGCATATACGTATAAAGAGCGGGATTTCGACATCCGTAGTTTTGCTTTCAACATTCGGCATGTTACCCTGACAGGGAATCCGGATGAGCTATTTTATCCCGAAAACCTCTGGCCCATCAACAGCAATGTAAACAGGGGGACTACCTATGATGCCTCTTTTATCCCTGTGAATCCGAATCAATTCAATTCAAATGTCAACAACGCAGCGGGATATTTCTCCTTTGAAATCAATGTATTCAAACGCCTGAAAACCATTGTAGGGGTCCGCTATGAAAACTATGTTCAACGCTATACCGGTCAGGATCAGTTGGGAGTCCATAAACTCGACAACGAAAAAGTGCTGGAGAATAATAATTTCTTCCCCTCCGTCAACTTGATCTACTCGCTCACCGAAAAGCAGAACCTGAGATTCTCGTATGCCATGACAACAGCCAGGCCCTCGTTCAAGGAGTTATCATACGCTGAGATCTATGACCCCATTACCGGCCGGACGTTTGTGGGCGGTCTGTTCCGGGATGCCAATGATGCCGCAGGAATCGTTTACTGGGACGGGAACCTGAAAAGTACCAGCATCCACAACTTTGACCTTCGCTGGGAGTGGTTTCCAAAGAGCGGACAAACCATCTCGGTCAGCGGATTTTACAAGCGCTTTATCAGTCCCATCGAGATCGTTCAGTATGCCACGCTGCAGGGGGCATTTCAGTCACGAAATGTAGGGGACGGGCAGGTGTTCGGAGGCGAGTTGGAACTCAGGCTTAACCTTGATCTGATCGCAAAGGCGATGAGGAATTTCCAATTTACCGCGAATTTCACCTACGTAAAATCCCGGATCAAACTTAGCACCACAGAGTATGAATCCCGGTTGGCCAATGCACGGACCGGTCAGACGGTAAGTGAATACCGGGCAATGGCTGGACAAGCTCCTTATGTGATCAACTGCGGTTTGTCGTACAATGGAGGGGAGAATGGCTTCTGGAACGGTTTTGAGGCCGGACTCTATTTCAACGTTCAAGGTCTGACCCTCCAATATGTTGGCATGGTCGATCGGCCGGATATCTATTCTAAACCATTCAACAGCCTCAATTTCAATGCTAATAAAAGCTTTGGCAAGACAAAGCGGGTGCAGGTCGGGCTGAAGGTTGAAAACATCCTGGATGCGCACAAGGAATCTGTCTATAAATCCTACGAAGCAGCGGATCAGTATTTCCTGAAGCTGAATCCAGGAGTGACCTTCACGGCATCCGTGAAATATTCCCTATTTTAATTATAATAATTCGTTTGCCAGGTTCGCCAATTCCGACCGCTCCCCTTTTTCCAGTCGGATATGTGCATAGATGGGGTTGTGTTTGATCCTGTCGATCAGTGTCGATAGACCATTACTCTGGGCATCCAGGTAAGGAGTGTCGATCTGGTAAATATCACCGGTAAAAATGATCTTGGTGTTTTCTCCAGCCCGTGTGATAATGGTTTTTACTTCATGAGGTGTGAGGTTCTGCGCCTCGTCCACAATGAAGAAGACATTAGAGATACTACGCCCACGAATATAAGCCAGCGGGGTGATCGTAAGCTTCTCTTTGTCGATTGCATCTGTGATTGCTTTATACTCTTTGTCTTTTTCCCCATATTGGTTCTGAATGAACTTCAGGTTGTCCCACAGGGGCTCCATGTATGGATTCAACTTCGATTTGATGTCTCCCGGAAGGTATCCGATATCCTTATTACTTAGCGGAACAATGGGTCGTGCCAGGTAGATCTGCTTGAAATTCCGTTTCTGTTCCAGAGATCCGGCCAGAGCCAGAAGCGTTTTGCCAGTTCCGGCGATCCCCTGCAGCGTAACCAGTTTGACCTCCGGGTTAAGGATGGCATGCAATGCAAAGACTTGCTCTGCATTGCGGGGTGTTATCCGGTAGCAGGAATGTTTCTCTAGTTTCTCAATATGCCCTGATAAAGGATTGTAATAAGCCAGTACAGAGCTTTTCCCATTCTTCAAGATGAAGTAGTGGTTAGCAATTGGCCTGATAACACCAACATCTTCGGGAAGGCAGAAACCGTTTTCATAGATCATGTCAATCACCGGTTTCTCGATATTTTCAATCAACGTTTTCCCCGAATAGAGGGTTTCCAGGTCTTTGATCTTCCCAGTTTGATAATCCTCTGCCTGAATATTGAGGGCTTTTGCTTTCAGCCGGAGATTGATGTCTTTGGAGACCAGAATCACATTTTTCCCGGGATTCTCCTGGATCATGATCAATGCGGCGTTCAGGATGTTATGGTCGGGTTTATGCTCCCCGAAAACCTTATTGGCGTCCAATTCGCTCTTCTCATTCATCACTACCTTGAACTTACCACCTTTCTGGTTTTTCAGCGAGATCCACCGGGTGAGGGTAGACCGATTCGAAAGCTTATCCAGGATCCGGATAAATTCACGGGCTTCAAAGTTGATGATATCGTTTCCTTTTTTGAAGTTATCAAGCTCCTCCAGCACAGTGATGGGGATTGCTACATCGTTATCCTCAAAATTATTGAGTGCATTGTGATTATACAGGATGACGCTGGTGTCTAGTACGAAGATCTTTTTCTCCTTCGCAATCTTTTTTGCCATAGGCGTTGAGTTAAGTGTTTTAATTATTATATGCCTTAAATGTATAAAAGAAAGGTGTTATTATTTCGTTGATGTAACGAAGATATAAACAGCAGATTGTTAAAGAGGCCGTTCCGGGATAATATTTTCGGCCGTCGAGATCACCTTTGGCACGCATTCTACCGAAAACAACATGAAATACACTATTATTATCCATCTCCAGGGCAACAGATCCATCGCTACAGGCAAACACATCTGTTTCATCTCCGGAAGGGACCAATTTATTTCCGTTATTCAGGATCGGGATTTTTTCCCAGGATGTTCCGTTATCGTAAGATGCCATGATAAATGTATCGGTCCAGTGACCGCCCAGGATAAAAGCAATGGTATCTCCCCGTGGAGACATCCAGGCATAGTCATCTGCACTGAAGCCAATGTAGTCGGCAGCAGTCATCTGGGGAAGAATCTCTCCTTCAATATCCCAGGCTCCCGTTCCCTTTACTGCCCTGGTTAGCATAAGAGCCGGGAAGGTGGCAAAGTGGTGACTCACTACAATCTCACCATTGCCATTCCAGGGTGCGTAAGAAGGCCAGCCTGTCCTCAAGCCTTCAATTCGGATCACAGGAACGGCTCCCCATGTGGATCCGTTGTAATAATTATACCCGGTCCCCCGATCTTGATAACCATTTCCATCGTTCATCCCATATGTCCATATTCCTCCCATGGCGCCATCGGCATAGAGATAAAACCTGTTCTGACAGGATGCATTCGTCTGCATATCGTAGCGTGTGGCGCCAATAATATTTTCGGAAAGAGCGTCGGCAGAAGATGGACCCCTATAGGTTTGTAGCGGTAAAACCGGGTTATCCAAAGCCGGTGAAACAGGGACAGCAAGGTTCTGAAGCTCTGCTGAAACGGAAAGCCGCTGTTGCTACGCAATGGCAGCTGAGACTACAAGCAGGATGGTCAGTAAAGAGAATAGCTTTTTCATGATGATTGATTTTTCCGTAAATATAGGCAGGAGGTCTCTTCTAACCAATTTAAACACCTGTATTTTATGTGAAAACATATTATTGCAAGATAAACATATCGAATCTGTAGATAAAAAAAGTTGTCGTTTTCCGCTATCTTTGTCCAGTCAACCATCTTTATGAATTCAAAGAAACTATTCCTTCTCGATGCTATGGCCCTGATTTACAGGGCCTATTATGCTCTGAATAAAAATCCCCGAATCAACTCTAAAGGGGTCAATACTTCTGCTATCCTTGGTTTTGCCAATACCCTGTTCGATGTAATCAAAAACGAGGCGCCAACGCACATTGGAGTTGCCTTCGATACCATGGCCCCAACTGTCAGGCATGAAGAGTATGACTTTTACAAAGCCCACCGTCAGGAGACGCCGGAAGATATTATCTCTTCCATTCCCTTGATCCAGCGGTTGATTGCCGGGTTCAACATTCCGATCCTGGCGGTTGACGGCTACGAAGCCGACGATGTAATCGGAACGCTAGCCAAGCAAGCAGAGCAAAAAGGGTTCACGACCTATATGATGACTTCCGATAAGGACTTTGGCCAGCTTGTTTCTGAACACACCATGATGTTCAAACCTGCGAAATTCGGAAACCGGGCAGAGATCCTGGGGGTGAAAGAGATTTGCGGGAAATTCGGGATCGAACGGCCCGAACAGGTCAAAGATATCCTTGGTTTATGGGGAGATGCCTCTGACAACATCCCAGGAATTCCCGGGTTTGGAGAGGTGACCGCCAAAAAGCTGATCGCCGCCTTTGGTTCCGTGGAGAATCTGATTAACCATGCCGACGATATTACAAATGACCGCTGGAAAGAGAAGGTAAAAGAGTATGGGAAACAGGCTTTGATTTCCAAGGGTTTGGCCACCATCATCCTGGATGTCCCCATTGCGTTTGAAGAGGAGGCCCTGAAGATGCAGCCTCCTGATTTAGAAGCGCTGAAAGAGCTTCTCAACGAGTTGGAATTCCGGACCTTTGGACAGCGGTATTTTACATGGCTGTCTACACAGTATGCAGTTGGCAGTGAGCCGTTGGCAACAAGGGATGAGGGTCGAGGGTCAAGAGTCGAGGGGCGAAGTACAAGAGACGAAGAAGAACCCCGTACTGAGCTTCCGGCAACCGCTATCTGGCAACCGGCAACCAGCAACCAGCAACCAGCAACCGGACTTTTCTCCGACCAGGATTTCACCCCGTTTGCCACAATTGAGACAACCCCTCACGATTACCTGTTGGCTGATTCTCCTGAACCACAGCAGGAGCTTCTTTCGTTGTTAAAGAAACAGAAGTCATTCTGTTTTGACACCGAAACGACCGGGCTTGATCCAAACGACTCGGAGTTGGTTGGGATCTCCTTCTCCTGGTATCCTCATCAGGCATGGTACCTCCCGATGCCTGGAAACTACCATGAAGCACAGCAGCTTCTTTCCTGCTTCAAACCAGTGTTTGAAGATCAATCCGTTGGCAAAACCGGACAGAACCTGAAATTCGATATTGCCATCCTGAAATGGTACGATGTGTCGGTTCAAGGGCCTCTGTTTGATACCATGCTGGCTCACTACCTGCTGCAGCCTGATATGCGGCATAATATGAATTTTCTGGCTGAAAGTTACCTCAGCTACTCCCCGGTCCCGATTGAATCGCTGATCGGAAAGAAGAGTAGCAACCAGTTAAGTATGCGTATGATTGATACGGGTGCCGTCAAGGATTACGCAGCCGAGGATGCCGATATCACATGGCAGCTGAAGGAGGTATTCGAGCCGATGCTCGCCGAAACCGGCACACGGAAGCTCTTTGATGAGATCGAAGTTCCTCTGATCCCGGTGTTGGCCTCCATGGAGGCAGAAGGGGTAAGGATCGACAGTAGTGCCTTGGAGAGTTACTCGGTGGAGCTGGCTCAGGAGATACACAAGGTGGAGCAGGAGATATATTCTGATGCCGGAGTTGAGTTCAATATCTCATCGCCAAAACAGCTTGGCGAAGTACTGTTCGACCGCCTTGTGATCATGGATAAACCGAAAAAAACCAAAACCAAACAGTACTCCACCGGTGAAGATGTGCTTTCTAAGCTGGTCAACAAACATCCCATCATCTCAAAAATTCTTGCGTACCGCTCCTTCACGAAATTGAAGTCCACTTACGTGGATGTCTTGCCAACCCTGGTTAACCCCCGCGACGGCAGGATTCACACCTCTTATAATCAGGCAGTAGCAGCCACGGGCCGGTTAAGTTCCAACAACCCCAATCTCCAGAACATCCCCATCAGGACAGAACGCGGACGTGAGATCAGAAAAGCATTTGTACCCAGGAACGATCACTATACCCTTCTTTCGGCCGATTATTCCCAGATTGAATTACGAATCATCGCCCACCTCAGCCAGGATCCCACCATGATGCAGGATTTCAGGGAGGGAAAAGATATCCATTCTGCAACCGCTGCAAAAATATACGGGGTTCAGATCGATCAGGTGACCCGGGAGATGCGTGGAAAAGCCAAAGCTGTGAATTTCGGGATCGCCTATGGAATGTCGGCTTTTGGATTAGCCGAGCGGTTGAATATCCCGCGTCAGGAGGGTGCCGAAATCATCCGGCAGTATTTTACTGAATACCCCGGTATCCGGAAATACATGGATGAAACGATTGATTTTGCCAGGAAGCATGGGTATGTTGAGACAATGATGCTCCGCCGCCGTTACCTTCGCGACATCAATTCGGGGAATGGCAACGTAAGAGGATTTGCCGAGCGCAACGCCATCAATGCACCGATCCAGGGAACGGCAGCCGACATGATCAAGATAGCCATGATCAACATCTTCAATGAGTTCGAAAAACGAAAACTTAAGTCGAAGATGATCCTGCAGGTACATGACGAACTTGTGTTTGACACCCTGCTTGAAGAGGTAGAGACCGTGCAGGTGATCCTTCTCGATAAGATGCCGGCAGCTATCCCGTTGGATGTTCCGGTAGCTATCGACATGAACACGGGGAAGAATTGGCTGGAAGCACATTGACAATTACGAATTACGAATGAAACTTTTAATTTCGCTTTTCGCTATTTCACTATTTCACTATTTCGCTATTTCGCTATTTCGCTATTTCACTATTTCGCTATTTCACTATTTCGCTATTTCACCATCTCACCATTTCACCATTTCACCATATGAGTTACGCCACCGATCCCCGCACTGTCCTTACCCTGGATGCCGGGGGGACGAATTTCGTCTTTAATGCCATCAGGGCAAACCAGGAGATTGTTTCACCGGTCTTCATCAAGGCAACAGGGGAGTCTCTTGAGATCATCCTTAAAAATATCATCCGTGGCTTCGAGGAGGTAAAATCGATGCTGCAGGAAGATCCGGTTGCTATCAGCTTTGCATTTCCAGGTCCGGCCGATTACCTGAATGGAATCATCGGAGACCTGCAGAACTTGCCTCTTTTCCGGGGTGGAGTTGCATTGGGTCCTATGCTTGAAGGTCATTTCCGTATCCCAGTCTTCATCAATAATGATGGGGATCTATTTGCATACGGGGAATCAATCGCAGGCATCCTGCCAGAGGTTAATAGAAAACTGGAGGAAGCCGGAAACCCAAAACGTTACCAGAATCTGTTGGGAGTTACATTTGGTACAGGATTTGGCGGAGGAATTGTCAGCCGTGGGGAGCTTCTCCTCGGTGACAATTGTGCCGGAAGTGAGATCAATCGGATCAGGAACCGCACTTTCAAGAATTATGATGCAGAGGAGAGTGTCAGCATTCGCGGCATCCGGCGCGAATATGCAAACTATGCCGGAGTCAACCTGCGAAGTTGTCCCGAACCCAAAGAAATTTTCGAGATCGGGATAGGGAATCGGAAAGGAAACCAGGCAGCCGCTGTTCAAGCTTATGAAGCTTTTGCCGTGGCGGCTGGAGACGCATTGGCCAATGCTATCACACTGGTGGATGGTCTGATCGTTATCGGGGGTGGGGTGTCAGGCGCCTATCCGCTTTTCCTTCCAACGCTGGTTAAAGAGATGAACCAACCGTTCAACACCCTCTCCGGTGATCCTCTTGAAAGGCTGGAAGTAGAGACATACAACCTGGAAGATCCACTCCAGAGCCAACCATTCTATAAGGTTGATGCCCTGACAATTGAGGTTCCCTTCAGCAAACAGGAAGCGATCTATAACCGGGTTAAAAAAGTCGGAGTGGGTATCTCCAGGTTGGGAACCTCCCGGGCAGTTTCAATCGGAGCATACGCCTTTGCATTGCATGCGCCAGGTCTTAAAAAATAAAAACTCTGTTTTAAAAAATTAATTAAATAGTTTAATTTTTACATATCTTTGCCCGCCAATTCATTACAAATGAAACTAAAACCAAAAACATGAAAAAAACATTCCTTTCTTTAATTCTCTTTCTGGCCATGATATCCTTAACTCAAGTTTCGGGGTTAAATTAATTGCATAATATTTCAATATTCAAGCGGCTTTTCGAATGTTTTTCTCTTCCATTTCTTTTATAAGAACATCAATTATCGATTCACTCAGGATATTTTCCTC
>Ga0268280_1001926_pt1 | contig 12916 bp, 11 predicted proteins | sample saktaG_9_FD_190139 | JGI IMG/M metagenome (GOLD analysis project Ga0268280, IMG submission 190139) | Saline water microbial communities from Sakinaw Lake, British Columbia, Canada - sak_2011_5_24_40m | ecosystem: Environmental > Aquatic > Non-marine Saline and Alkaline > Saline ...
CGAGCCACCATCCCCTAAATTTAAATCAACATTATTAAAATTTACATCAAGTAAATCTACCCCTGAAAAATAAAAACTGTCAAAGCCATCAAACAAGGCAGATTCAACATAAATATTTGAGTCCGAAAGGAAAATACAATTTACATCAGAGTTACTAGAAAGCAGATATAGATTTCCTGCAGAGCCATCAAAATCTAACCCACTAAGATAAAAATTGTTTATATTTGTATCATCTGCAAAATAAATTGCGGATAAAGTCCCTTGATCAAAATACACTGAAGAGCCCATAAAAATAAAGGACAAAGAATCCGTAGAAAAGGAATTATATCCCAAAAGATTAATTAATGAGGAACCATCCCCTGTGTTTTTAAAAGAAACATTTGAATCAATCAGATAAATATAATTTACATCGGAGTCCCCTGTGAGAAGCAAAACATCTTGCTCTACACCATGACCCGGTCGCGAGTATCCATTAATATCACAATTCATAAAAGCAAGAGTATTAATATCATAAGAATTAGTATCAAATATATTAATTGATGAAGTAGAGTTAAAACCAATACTATGCCCATTACAATCAATAACTAAAGGATTTGTTATATTTTCTTGCAAAGTAAAACAACTTTCAGAGGATGTTAGTGCTATATTAGTATCTAGCACAAGGGTTGAGGTTGTATTTGCATCATAAATATCTATACAATCAGAAATAGTTAAAGAATATGATAACGAAAATAACACAAAGAAGAACAATACAAATATAACATAATTATTAAAGAAAGCCCTAAATTGCACATTAATCACCACATTATCCTGTTATATATATGTTAGTCCAGTATATAAAGATAATTATTGAAGTTTTTATATCCTAACTTAGGTCTTTTATTATTTCAAAAATAATACACAAATATTAGTACTAATGCAAGTAACACCCAACTTTAAAAAGGTATCGGAAAAGATTATGAAAAAATTCTCATAAACCCCTCCTCTTTTAACTCTTTAACTCAACAGAATGCATTTATAATGGTTTCGGAACAATATTAATTGTATGAGTCATACAGATAATATCCTTAAGATTGGAATTATTCTCCTATTGGCAATATTTTTTACAGGTATAACCTTTGGAGAACAGATCTTTTGTAACAACCAAAATTTATCTTATGTAAACAACAGTATAACTTGTTTTTATACTCCTGAGAAAACAGAATACTTTTCCCCAACAATTGAAGGAACTATATTTGCATCAAAGATTGAGTATACTCCAAGAATTATAACACCTAATTCCAGTTGGGCATTCAAAATTTATGTTGATATGGATGTAACAAAGGAAGGAATGCAAAAATTAATTATTAAGCAGGATTCTTTTAAACAAAATTTTATGATAAATGTATCAAAAAAAGATATCTTCACCACCTCAACTAATGTTATTTATGGTGCTAGCCAAGGAGTAGTTATATTAGTACTAAAAAATAATAGTGATAATAAACTAAATATAAATATAAAATATAACTTCCCAAAATCATACTCAGCCATAAAAGATGAAGAAACAATAACTTTATTGGGAAATAGCCAAGTATCATTAAAGATACCATTTGAATACGTAAATCCTGATTATAGCAAAGGAGAAATTGTTTTCCTTTATAGTTTGGACAACTTAGAAAAAGTAAAAAAGGAACTTATTGGATTTGATCCATATAAGGTTCCATACCAAGAAAAAAGCAACCTAAATCCTTATTTCTTATTATCTAATAATAAGGTAATGTTAGGTTTAGATGTTGCTCTTTTAGTAGTAGCAATAGTGCTATTCACTATGTTTATTGGTAGATTAGGAAAAAAGATAGTAAAAAATAATGCTTAGAGGTGATTATGTTATGAATTTCCTAAAAAATATTTTATTTATGATAGCTTCAGTTTTGATAATCAGCAGTCTTGCTTTTGCAAGTTGTGATTCAAATCAATTCAAAGTATCTGTTACAAATACAACCTACAATGTGGAAAGAGGACAAACAATAGATGTTGAATTCTCCATTGTAAATTGTACTGATCAAGAGGTATTTGTATTAAGCCAGATCAAATATGATGATGAAGATGATATGGACTACTTTGACCCTACATTTTCCTCAAAAGATCTAGCTATAGAAAGTGGACAATCTAGTAATATTACTTACAAAGTCCACATAGACGATGATACACCATCAGATGATTACAAATTATTTTTTGATTTCTACTACACACCAAATGAAAAGGTAACTAAATCAATAAAAGTAATTGTTGAAGACTTTGATGATTTTGATATAACTTTAGAAGATGACACTTTATGTAAAGGTGAACCTTTAGAAACATATCTTATATTCAATAATGATACTGGTCACCAGGTATTAATAGACCCAAAAGTAACATCAGATAGCCTTTGGCCTAAAGTTCATTCAGATATGTTAATATTAGAAAATAATAAAGAAACAAAAGTAAAAATCTCTTTTAACAAAGATGTTACTGTTGGAGAATACTCTTTAAAAGTAGAAAACCAATTATATCTATCTAACAGTAGCCAATATTTTAGAAAGGACCTAAAAGTAGAGATTAAAAATTGTGACAGCACAGCTTTAGAACTATCTGCAAGTAACATGGGTTCAATAGTAAGAGGAGAAAACGCTAACCTACAATACTACCTTTACAATGATTCAGATAAGGATGTTTTAGTTCAATTTTCCTATGAAAATATAGGTGGAGATTATGCTATATCTCAAGTAAACAATGATGCAGTTGTTGAAGCGGGTTCAAGCATAACTAACACAATAATTATAGGTACAAACGCAAATACTTTGTCCGGAGCACACACAGTAAAAATTGTAGTATATGGTGCGTCACAAACATTAACAAGAACAGTAAACTTTAATGTTGTAAATGGAAATGTTGAGATTACCTATGATCCAATATCAGCAAAGAATTCTTTAAAAAATGCACAAAATATTACTATAAAAAACAATTCAGTATCTGCAAAAACATTAACTGTATTAGTTGAAAACACAAATGGAGATTCAGTATATCCTGAAACAGCAACTATTGTTGTTGATAAAGGGAGTGAGGTAAACCTTAAAGTATTCATAATCCCAAACTCCACAGGTATAAAGACATACGATTTAATCCTAAAGAACAGTAGCGAGCATTATAGCAAAGAAATTTACTATAATTCAACAGAATACTTTGTGTCACCAACATTTGTAACAAAATACGACTCAAAGATCGATGCTGAAAAAAATAGAAACTTTAATCTGAAAGTAGAAGTGGAAAATCCATATGATATTTCAATTGGATTACTATTATCTGTTGACAGTGGAACGGGCTCAATATTGTCAGGAACTAGATCATTGATTTTAGGACCAAAAGAAAAACAAACTGTTGATATACCAGTATTCATTTCAAATGCAAATGCTGGAGAGTATGTCATGAGTTTAGTAACTCAGTCAGAAATGGGAGTTTCAAAAAATCCAATTTACTTGACTATTGTTCCAACTTCAGCAGAAGTTCTTCCTTTGGATGTTGAATTCCCTGAGTCAGTTTACTTCATACCAGGTGAATTAACTATGGTACCATTAAAAATAACAAACAATAACAATCTGGACATAGTAGACGCAAAACTTTACTTTGATGAAAACACATACATTACTACTACAATTCCTGCAAACACAACCAAAGATATTGAAGTTCCTCTTTACCTAGAAGGAATGGACAATACAGCAGTAAAATTAGTAGTAGTAACAAATGATTCAAAAGTAAATGGGTATGATGTGTTAGCAGAACCAAACCCTAATTTCACAAGCACAGGGCTGTTTGGTTTAGGATTGGGGAGCACAATCGGAGTAATAATAGGTCTAATAATATTAGCACTTATTGTTTTACTTTTTATCTACTCAAACAAGAACAAAGCAAAAGATAAAGACACTAAACTTCAATCTAAGTTATAGAATTAGATAAGGGGCCCCTCCCCTTCCTTTTTTTATTTTATTCTAATTTTCTTTTAGGCCAAATTAATTCTGTTTTTTTAGTTAATTTATTTAAGCCATAAATCGGAACTATGTCATTCACAGTCTTTGCATTTCTTAACATTATTTCTCTCACAGAATTAACCATATTAGGATTCACAACATAAAGTCCAATTGCCTTCTCTCCAGGCATAATTTGTTCAGTCCCTATAATAAAACCTTTGTGATAATAAACCGCATCAGCGTTATAAATCAGGCCAACACCCATTGATGAACCTAAATATTTTCCTTTATCAAAATCACGCACAGAAAAATAGTTCCTTCTTGCAAGTGTTCTCGCCATTACTTCTATTAATTCTTCTACTGCTGCTTTATTTTCTAAAAAAGATAAATCCCCTTTTTTATATAAAGCATAATACTTTCTAAGTATTTCGGATTCTTCAGAAGAGATCATTTTTATGCTATGTGTGCGCTCTATATCCTTATTAGTTTCGAGCATTTGCCTAAGACCATCAAAATAGTCTGTAATCCCTTTTTTCTGATCAAAAAAACGTCTAGAAATAGTATCATAATGATATTCACTATCAAGATACATTTTTCCGTTAACTACATTCCGATAACTTCTCGCAGCCTCAGTAAGACCTTTACCAGTAAGATTATCAAATGATTCAAAAGTAATAACAGAAACCTCTCCAAATCCTTTTTTTAATCCTTCAGATAAGACTTTTTCTAAAAATAAAAAATCAGTAAGATGTATTGCCACCTCTTGCTTTGGGGCTATAATTGTTCTGGTTCTTATCCTTTCTAATTCTTCTTCAGTTAAATTACCCGACCTTATTCTTCTATGCCATTTTACCCAATCAACTAATTTTGCATTTTTTTCTGTTTTTTTAAAAAACTCCTTTGCACGAAGTTGCTTTTCAGTTAAAGGCTTTGGTTCTCTAAGCATTTTTCTTACTCGGGACATGTAAATAAAAAGAAGTTAGAAAATAAAAAGGCTTGTATGAATAACAATATTTTTTTGGGATCTATTTTGTAGATTCCAATACATTCTTAATCAAAGGAGCAAGTTCTTTACGCATTATGATTCCATCTCTCTTAGCTATCCCTCTAATAAATTTAGTCTTATGAACTGATGAAAGCAAAATCTTTTCTGTATCTTTATCAATGGCCACAAACTTATTGAACCCTTTTTCCAAATCAATAGCACTAAGAAGAATATGGTCTAAGCCCTTATCTTTTTTTATTTTTTCCAAAGTCTCATTGATTTGTTCAAGGTTTTTATCTATAAAACTATCCACCCGGATTATCTCCAGCTGTACTATCCCCAACTTAATTTTGTTGAAGCAAAAAGTCGCAAAATCGCTATAAAACACTTCTTCCAAAGATCCACTTATCTTTGATTTGTATTCAAACATGCTATGAATGTAATCAGAGGGTAAAACCAGTTTAGCTTTTAGCCAACTTGCCATTTTCCTATCCCGGGGAACAGTAACTCTGGCTTTAAAATCAATAGTATTAGAAATTATTGCTGAAAACAGAAGAGCCGCAGATTCTCTTGATATTTGTATTTGTGCATTAAAGAATTTTTCTGCAATAAGTGTTGCTGCAGAACCAACTGGTTCTATTTGCAGTTTTGCATTTGGAAACAAATGAGAGTCATTAACTATCCTGTGATCTATTACCCGCATTACCTTCTTTGGGTCTATTTTATCAGACAAGCTTCGTAAATCGCTTGCATCAACAATAATAATTTTATTACAATTTTTTATTTCTTTTTCCGCGTCGTCCATCGGAGATATATTAAAAGTCTTAAAAACAAATTGTGCTTCTCTGTGTATACTTCCTGAAATAGCCCCTATTACTTCGTCCATACTAGTTTTCCTAAGAAATTCAGCATATGCATAGGCACAAGCGGTACCATCCAAGTCAGGGTCTTTGCAGGGAGTAACCAAGATTCTTATTTTATTATTTGCCATAATTAAAAGAAGAATTAAAAGATTATAACCTTATGCCATATTCAAGGCCTGAATATAAAAGACTTACATTTTAGATAAATACCATTTTTCATATTCTTTATGATTACCAACAAAAATAAGAATTCGCGTATTGTCTTTCTCTAAAAAACAAACTCTGTATTGCCCAACCTCTTGAACAAAATAAGGGAGTCCAGACCTCAGATGTCTAAATTTTTTATCTGTTTTTAAGAGTTCAATTTTCTTAATTATCTTTGACCTTGTGTCTAATGAGATGTTTTTCCAAAATTTAAAATAACTTTCAGCAAACACTATTTCATACAAATTAAACCAACCCTGCTAACTCAGGATACTTTTTTGCAGCATCTTTAGCGCTAACCAGTTTTATCTTCCCGTCATTAATTTCTTTATCGATTTGTGACATTTTTCTTACTACTAGCTCATTTTCAAGCTCTTTCTTGTCCAAAAATTTATCTTTAAAGCTTACTAAAGCCATTCTTATTGCCTCAGTTTTACTTCCAGCATACCCTTGGGTTATCATTTCTTGCACAATATTCTCTGCAACACCATTTAACTTAAGATTAATATTCATAACGCATCACATATACATTTAGTGTACATTAAGTATATAAATACCGCTATTTACAAAGAATATTACCTTAATTAATAGATAAAAGTTATTAAAAAATAAAAGGCTTTTGAGACATTTTATTATACCCTTAATTATTATTTAGCCAAGAAGTCCCACCAAGGTCTGTTTACTCTTAACTTAAGCCCTGTTTCTGCATTATAAACATCAGTTACAACTTCGGTAATCTTTATGAATCCCAGAAGCATCTTCTGTTCAGTTTTTTCAAAGTTATAAAGTATATGTCCATTCTCCTTTACTACATACAGCTTATGTGACATAATATCTGCATTAGTAATATCTTCAGGATAAATCATAACAACATTAATATCATCAACATATAGATCCTTTCCCCTTATTACAGATAAAGGATACTCCGAATATATTTTTATACCATTATAATCCAGTAATACTACTCCATCAATAATAGAGAAATTATAGTCACCCACTATTAAATTAGTAAACTCTTTTGATAGTTTTACTCCTTCAATAAAGAAGTAATCCTTTGTTGCCTTTATTTCTAAATCTTCATTAACATCAAGACCAGATTCAAACTTTGCCATTACATAATTTGCAATAACTGAATCTTTTATACTAATATAATCAGGAGTATTCAAAACATTATTTACTTCAGAAATAAACTCCTTTATTGTTGGCTCCCTATAGATCTTCCCATATAGTCTATTGTAGACGTTTATTTCAATTGTTCCGATCAATTCGTCCTCATATTTAGCAAGTAATACTGGATCAGTAGTTTGCTGTTTTTTTAGGATATAAGACTCTAAAATATAGTCCAGATCCAATATTATTTTTACTACTCCCCCATTTTCTTCAGAGCCTGAAGTAATAGTCATATTTTTTTCATAAATTTTATAATAAGTCTCAAGAGAAGTTATCAATTTTTCTAAATCATTATTTGGATTGATATTAGTAATGTTCTGCAAAAGGTAGACCATATTCTTTTTTACAATCTCTTTGGATTTTAGTAACTGAGCCACATTTACTTTTGTAGCATATAGTACTTTATCACCACAAGCAGTTTCTAAATCAGGATATTGAAAATTATCAACCTTACCATTATTAAGTACTAAAACACTGGATTCGGTTTTCTTGGAAAATAAAGCATATTTTGCAAGGCAAGAATAATACTCTTTTTCAGGATAAGATAACAAATCTATTTCTTTTTGAGCAGAGCCCTCATCAATAATTAAAGAAGAGTAATCTAATGTTTTTCCATCTGTTGTTTTTAATATTGGCTGATCAATATTAACAAATAATGAAGTTGATTTAGGGGTTATAACATAGTCTTTCTTCAAATATCTAAAAACAGCATAATTTAGACAGGTATCACTTTTTGTTATTATAGGGGTTATCTTATATGATTCAAAACCAAATCCTGAATCAAAAGAATTAAAATCAGTATCTATTTTATAACAAGTTGCCGGAACTACTCCAGAACAATTTACTTCAAGAGTAAAGTCTTTCCCAACTTCTAAGTTTCCTTCAAGAGGATTATAATTTGTATTACAGGATACTTTAAACAAGTCTAATTGCTTCTTTATTTGATTATCAGAAACAATTTTATTCAGGCAGATATCCATCATTTTCTTTGAGTCAAAAGTATTTTTTTTCTCAGAAAACAAGCAATCAAGATATTTTTCACCATCTATTTCAGAACTATATGCAAAATTTAGGTATTTTTCTAAATCCGCGGATTGGGAAATATACTCTGAACAATCTAAACCAACATTAGAATTAGCATCAATTTGGCTTAAACAAAATCCATAAGGACCATCAGAAGTCTTTACTGCCTGCACTTGATCAGCAAATACAATTCCAGAGACTAGAAGTGTAAGCAAAAAAAAGAAAAAAATTTGTCTAACAGTCATATAACCCACTCTTAAAAAATATGTTTCCTACTCTTTAAAAATCTATTTGCTATCTATGCTATCCTTAGCTTCAGACCCAGGATTAGGATCCTCTGATTTAAATCTAAGCATATGGGTTGCCCTATACTTTCTTTTTCCTTTAGCCATATCAAAACCAACTAGCTTGTAAGTCCCTATATACTCTGGCTCAAAACTACTTCTTAAACTTTTTACTATTGATTTTGCTATTGGTTTCAAGGTTATGTATAAATCATATCCCTTCTTTTGTATTATTTTACTTTGTATTACTATTACATCCTTGCTTTCTTCAGCTTTTATTATATTAGCAATTGCTTTCTCTATCCTTTTATTATAAGTTTTCCCATCATACCTTACTTGTATTATTGCCTCATAATAATTGCCTCTTATCTTTCCACAATCAGGACAGTTAATAAATCTAACAGGCAAATCCTTCTCATATTTAGCAATTACTTTCTTTCCGTTGTATTTATAGAAGTATTTTATTACAATAGAAATAAACTTTTGTTCTTTCTCAAAATGTTCAGTATAAGAATTAGAAACTATAAAATAATTATCAAAATTACACACAAGATTATTCTTTAGGACATCCCAAAGTTGTGACCTTTGGCTCCATTTTCGTCCATAAATCTTTCCACACCCTTTACAGATAGATAAAGACCTCATCTTAATTTTAAGAGGCTCAGGATTAACATTTTCAAAACAAGTCCTACAAACTTTTCCAAAAAAATCCTTTTTTTCTACCGCTTCACCACATTTAGGGCAAACAAAACTTAAAGTCATATTATAATAAAAAACACAACTTGTTTTATATAGATTACTTGCTATTTCCTTTCTTTTGAACAGTCTTGCTCTCTACAACCTGTTTTTTTGACTTGTTGGTCGATTTATAATTAATAAAATCTTCTTTTAAGTCAATTACATCTTTCTGAAGCTTTTTAACCAAACTTCCTGTTTGTAATTTAAAGGTTTCAAGCCCCTCATCTGCACTTTTTTGAACAACTAAAGCTATTATCTTATCCATATTATTATTCAAATAATTTGCTATACTTGTTTCTAAGTCCACCTTAAATTTGGATTCATACTCCTCTCTTAGGGCTTCAAATTTAGCAATTTCTTTTATCATTCGTGATTTAGCAGCTTCTAATTCTTTTAACTTATCCTCTATGCCAGCAATTTGAGCATTAGTTTTTTCTTTTATAAAAGCATCTATTTTCTTCTTGGTGGTCTCCACTAAACTTTCTACAATTTTTGTTGCCAAGCTTATTGTGTTATTTAATTTAGTATCTACTTCTTTTAGTTTCTGTTCATATTTCTTTAAAGTAGAATCATATACCCCATTATATTTAGACATGTCTTGTTCAAATTGAGATAATAAATCCTCTTTTATTTTTGGAAAATCTTCTATTTGCGCAGAGATAGAGTTTTTAATTTCGTTAAGTTGCCGGTAGTTCATAGTAAGATCAGCTAATCGCTTTTCTATCCTTTCTTCCACTCCCACAATTTCCCCTAGTTTCTCTTCTACTTTTTTATTTGCCAACATAGTGGTTTCAGCCAGAGTATTATTTATTTTGCTTACTAATAAAGATCTTTGGGAATCCAAAACAACTTTTATTTTCTCCACTTCTTTTGCAACAATAGTATTAGCTTCTTTTTTTATTACACTATCTATGTTCTCAGTTATTGCACTTATTTCTTCCAGTTTTTGGTTAACTATTGTCAATACCCCTTCTTGCCAAACACCGGCACCAACTTTTGCGTCAATTTTTTTTACAGGAGTACTACTTGGTTTATTATCTAAATTAGGACTGTATGCAGAAGCTTTCTCATTCTTAACTGATTGTAAAAGTTTACCAGCATAATCATAATCAAGACCAGCATCCAGCAGATTCTCAATAATTTCATCATCTGTTAGCTTTAAGCTTAGCAACTTTTTTATGCTTCGTATAATAATTTCATCTTTCTCTTCAACCATAAAAATCACATCATTGAGCTTTCATAAAAAAAGCTTTCGACTTGCTTGTCTTCTCACCAGTTAAGGGGTCAATATACTCAACATACATAAAACAGCTTTTTTCACCTGCAACAGTCATTGTCATTTTAAAAGTATATTCTTTCTCGGTTTTTGCTGCTACTAATCTATCCTCAGGCAGGTTTATAGTTGCCCCTGCTTTACATACTGAGTCAAGATAGATGTCGTCTACTGAGAAATCAACAGACCCTGTGTTTTTTACTTTTACAAAACCACTTTTCACATATCTGCTTGTTGCATCCTGTGTTAAATTAATCGTATCATCCAAAATAATATCAAACCCAAAATCAACTTCATCTATTTGGAATTCAAAAACAATATCTTTTGTAAAAAATTCATTACTTAATCTTAAAGTAAAACTTCCCCTATCAGTTTTTGCTGTTATTATAGGTTTAAATTGTATATTAAAGGTTGTCTGATCATTACCAGCAACAGTTTTTTCTTTATCTACCAAAACAATCCAAGATTCACCATCTTGATTATTAAGCAAAGAAATATTTTCTATTGCCATATCCAAAGTTGCTCCATAATCAGTATTATTTTTTACGTTAATTATTTGGTTCACTACTTGCCCAGCTTTTATTGTACCAAGATTTACTTGCCCTTCAACCTCAATATCAGCCTGTTTTATATCTACTTCAGAAGTAAGCGGGTTATTTAAGAAATTATTAGTTATTTTAAAGTTAAAGGTAAGTTTTGCTATTGGTGCATCTATTGGTAAACTAAGTGTTATTTTTTTATTTGCTTGATCACCAGGGGAAATGCTAAATAACTCTGGCAAAGTAAACCAGCCTTTAATATCACCTAACTGAAGAGTAGAGTCAGCTAACCCATCAACAGAAATCAACTCTATTTTTACATCTTTAACTTCTTCTGTTGCACTCTTATTTTTCACTACTAAATCAATATCCATTGTTTTTCCTGCAGATAGAGAGCCAAAAGATTTCAAGTTAAATATCTGCACACTAGGAGGAGTTTTTAGAGAAACAGAAATACTTTTACTGTATTGTGAATCATCTTTGCTGGTTTCCTTAATATAAACTTTTCCTGAAATCGACTTTTTACTTGCTGGAAGACTTACAGGAATTATAAAACTATTATCCCCTTTAACAAGTTCCCCATTATAGCTTAATACACCTTCTAAATCCCCTGTACCCAATAATGTAATATCCCCTGTTGAGCCAGTATAGGTAATATTCGCAGTTAATTCTAAAAGTCCCCCAGCATAAACTATTTCTGGGGTCTTTACTGAAAATGACGAAATATCAGAAATCCACTCAGGATAAACATAAAGAGTATAAGTATTACCTGTGCTTGATGAATCCACTTCAATATTTTTTTTATCTAACGGCACATAATGGGCCCCAGATAAGCCATCAATCTCCAGTTTATAGCTACCATACTTAAGATTTATCAAGTCTCCAGCAGTAACTGTTTTATAGAGGTCATTGTTTTTGTAAATTAACACAGTAGTATAAGATGATTTTACAATAGAATTATCGATATAAATTGAGATTTCTGCTCTATTTGCAAAAAACAAAAAATAAACGAATATAGCTACAACAATCAAAGCAAGTGCCAGATAGAAATACTTGGAATATTTTTTTATGAATCCACCAAAATCAAAGTGCTTTTTGGGTTCCCCTATATCGTCACCAATTCCATAGTTAGAAAAGTCATCTGTTTTATTTTCATCAAAAGTATAATCCATAGAATCACATTTAATATTCTAGAATCCTGAAATAATTTCCATAAGAAGAAATTACTTTCTTGATCCATATTCCTCACTGGCCATATAAGTAAGAAATATTTATTTATATTTGTTTCTGATTTTTTTCAGTATTTCTTTAATCTTTGGCCTCTCAAACAAATATTCAACAGCAAAATAAAATACAAAAGATACAATAATTCCCGCTAGAATATCTGACGGATAATGATAACCCAAGTAAATTCTAGAAAATGCAGATAATAATGCTAAAAAAAGCATCAGAATAGTAAACCAATTCTTATAATCTTGTGTGGGGAAGAAGGACCCAAAAGCAAACATTGTATGCCCACTTGGCATTGAACTACTTGAATCAGGAGCACCAATAAAATTTGTTGTTTTCAGGGTAATGTATGGCCTATCTTTAAAGAAAAATAATCCAAAAAGTCCCTTAAATAAAAAACATAAACCAATAATTAGCATTGCCTTAATTATTATGGTTGTGTCCCTGTAGTAAATATAGGCAAACATCAACAAAATAACAAAAATAACTGGGGACCACTGAGAGAAGTATAAAAAGAAGGTATCCCAAAAATTACTTTTTCCGGCTAATCCATTTATTGCCTGAAACAACCAAAGATCTAAATTCATATCAAAATCACTACTAAATAAAAAAACTATTCTTTAA
>Ga0268280_1001928_pt1 | contig 12914 bp, 8 predicted proteins | sample saktaG_9_FD_190139 | JGI IMG/M metagenome (GOLD analysis project Ga0268280, IMG submission 190139) | Saline water microbial communities from Sakinaw Lake, British Columbia, Canada - sak_2011_5_24_40m | ecosystem: Environmental > Aquatic > Non-marine Saline and Alkaline > Saline ...
ACGCCATCCTCGGCGCCTACAGGGAGCTCGGTTATTCGGAGGCGAGGATCCGGCGGCCCCAGGTCACGAGCGACCCCGCGGCAACGGCCGTCGACATCCGCCTCGCGGTCGTGGAAGGGCCGCAGCGGAAGGTCCATGGCATCACGTTCGAGGCGGGCGGCTCCCTCTCCGAGGCCGAGCTCCGGCGTGTCGTTCTGACCGCCACTGGGAAGCCGTACGACCCGAGCCTCCTCCCCAAGGACAAGGACGCGCTCCTGGCCTTCTGCCGGAGCTGCGGATACCGGCAGGCCGAGGTCCAAAGCGAGGCCGTCCCGCGGGCCGGAGGGTCCGACGTCGACATCGTCTTCAAGGTCCGCGAGGGGCCGCTCCATACCGTCTCCGGCCTCGAAGTCACAGGCGCCCGAAGGTCGCGGGAAGGCTTTGTCCTGAAGGCGGCCGGGATCAGGCCGGGAGACATCTTCAGCTTCGAATCGCTGGCCGCGGGTCAGAAGCGCCTTTACGACCTCGGCGTCTTCCGAGCGGTCGACATCTCGACGCCCCAGCCGGAGAAGGAAACGACCGACGTCCCCATCGTCGTCGATGTGCAGGAAGAGCCGCCCCTGACCTTCACCTACGGCCTACGCTACAACAACGAGGACAAGCTCGAAGGCCAGGTGGAGCTGGCCCTGGTCAATCTCCTCGGAGGCGGGCGCACGGGCTACGCCAGCTACAGGCAGAGCTCCCGGGTGTGGGACGCCCGGTTTTCCATCAAGCTCCCGTTCGTCCTGGGACTCCGGGCCGACACCCGCTTCTCGCTGTCCGCGATCCGGGAGAGGCGCGAGGCCTACATCAGCGACGAGCTCGCCGGGACCATCGGGCAGGAATTGAAGACTCTCAAGAAGTTCAACCTCTCCGTTTTCTATCGGTTGAGCCGGGTCCGGGAAAAAGAGCCCGACGCGGCCGCCTTCGGGCCTGATGTCGTCCTCTCCGAGTTCTCCCTGAACCTCATCCGTGACACACGGGACGACAGGTTCGACCCCAAATCCGGTTCGTTCCTTTCGTTCAGCCTGACTGGGGCACCCAAGGTTCTCGGTTCGGAACTTTCCTACGTCCGGGCCTTCTCCCAGTATTCCTTCTACAGGAAGATCGGCCGGAACTTGATCTGGGCCTCGAACGTCCGCCTCGGCCTGGCAGCGGCCTTCGGGCAGGAACTCCTTGCCAGCCGGCTCTTCTACGCCGGAGGCGGGACCTCGATCCGGGGCTTTGCGCAGGACCGGGTCGGCCCCATCGATCCCGTGAGCGGGCTCCCGACCGGAGGAAGGATCGTCTTATTGATGAACCAGGAGCTCCGCGTCCCCCTCTTCTTCGGATTCAGCGGGGTCGTGTTCTGCGACGTCGGCAACGTCTACGCCTCGTTCCGCGATATGACCCGGTTCGCCCTGCGTCAGGGGATGGGGGTGGGCCTCCGGGCCCAGAGCCCCATAGGGCTCATCAGGCTCGACTGCGGTTTCAACCCCTTCCGCCGCCCGGGAGAACCGTCGACGGTGCTGTTCCTGAGCATCGGGCAGGCGTTTTAGGAGACTTCGTCTTCCCGCCGCTCAGGCCAGCCTATCCAGCTTATCTTTCGTGATCTCCGAACGGACCGTGCCCGTATGCTGCGTCGTGGCCGGTTCGAAGAGGAGCAGCTTGACGTGTCCCTTGGGAACGACGCGGTGCAAAGTTCCCTTCGGGATGACCAGGAATTCTCCGGGATGGAGTTCCGCCTGCCCCTCGCGCCACAGGATGTCCAGGATGCCGTCGAGGACGAAGAACATCTCGTCCTCCTTTTCGTGGGAGTGCCAGGGGACCTTGTCCCCTTCCGCCCGGACGAGTTTGACCTGCTGTCCGTTGAGATCGGCCACGATCTTGGGGGAAAAAGTCTCCGTAAACCTCGAGAAAGCCGACTCGATGTTGATCTTTCTAATATTCACGTGACCCCTCCTCATCCAGCCTTTCGATAAAAAACCCGGGCGGGTTTGATAACACGCCAAGGTGTTCGTGATGATAGATCGCGAGACGGAGGGATGTCAATTCGCCGAATCATAAAATTGACTCGCCCCAGGACCGGGTGGTATAAGAATTTTTGTGACTTTTTTCCAAACGATGGCCCTGCTGCTGACGTTCGCCGCGGTGGCCGGCTATCTCAACCACAAGGTCCTCCGCCTGCCCCGGACGATCGGCTTGATGGCAATCACCCTGACCATGACCCTGGCCCTCATGGCCCTGGCGTTTTTCAAAGTCGTCGATCTCAGCCACGCCTCGGACTTCGTCAAGTCGATCGACTTCAGTGAAGTCCTCCTCCACGGCCTGCTGGCGTTCCTCCTCTTCGCCGGGGCCCTGCACGTCGACCTCCATGAGCTTCTCGGCCAGGCCGTCCCCGTGACGATCCTGGCGACGCTCGGCGTCCTCATCGCGACCTTCGTGGCCGGGACCCTTTTTTGGATCACGGCCGGCTGGCTGTGGGGAAGCCTGTCGCTCGTCTATGGCCTTCTGTTCGGGGCGCTGATCGCCCCCACGGACCCGATCGCGGTCCTGGCCATCATGAAGAAGGCCGGCGCCCCCAAGGCGCTCGAGACCATCTTCACCGGCGAATCCCTGTTCAACGACGGCATCGGGGTCGTCGTCTTTTTGACCATTCTCGGGATCGCTTTGGGGCGGGAAAAGCCGGGGATCGGGTCTGTCGCTCTGTTCCTGCTCGTGGAGGCGGCCGGCGGAGCGATCCTGGGACTGGCCCTCGGTTGGGTCGTTTACAGGCTCCTCCGGTCGGTCGACACCTATCAGGTGGAGATCATGCTGACCCTGGCGCTCGCGGCGGGCGGCTATGCCCTGGCCGAGGCCATTCACGTCTCCGCGCCCATCACGATCGTCGTCGCGGGGATGCTCATCGGCAATCACGGGCGCGTGTTCGCCATGTCGGAAACGACGCGGCAGAACCTGGACAAATTCTGGGAACTCATCGACGAGATCCTGAACGCCGTCCTGTTCGTCATCATCGGCCTGGAGATCATCGCCGTCAGGCTCAGCGCCGTTGTCCTCGTCGTGGCTATCGTGGCGATCCTGATCGTGCTCGTCTCGCGCCTCGCGAGCGTGCTCTGTTCGACCGCGCTGCTGAGGGGGAGGAGGAAATTGAGCAAGGGATCGCTCGTTTTCCTGACCTGGGGCGGGCTTCGGGGCGGGATCTCCATCGCCCTCGCCCTGTCCCTTCCGCCTGTCCCCGAACGGCCCCTGATCCTGGCCGCGACCTATGTCGTCGTCATCTTTTCCGTGATCGTCCAGGGGCTGACGATCAGCCGTATCTCGGCCCGGCGCGGTTTTGGAACGCCCTAGCGGCGATACCCTTTCGATCGCGACGATCCGATTCATCAGGGACCGGACGGGCCGGGTGTCGGGCCATGTCTTCCATCAGCTGGGCCTCGACGAAATCGCCAAGAAGATCGAGACCTGAACCGGTTTAAGGGGGTCAGTTATACTTTTTATAAAGCATTGACACGTCGCAGGAAAACGTTTATTTTAATTCCGCTTTCATGAAAAAGTTCTCGACCGAAGTCCACCTGAGCCGCGAGATGGGGCTCTGGGACGCCGCCCTGATCGGCGTCGGGGCCATGATCGGCGCCGGCATCTTCGTCCTGACGGGGATCGCGGCCGGCGTCGCCGGGCCGGGCCTCATCATCACCTTCTCGCTGAACGGCCTCGTCGCCCTCCTGACCGCCTTCTCCTACGCCGAGCTCGGCTCCTGTTTCCACGACGCTGGCGGCGGCTACCTCTGGGTCAAGGAAGGCCTCCCGAAATGGAACGGGTTCATTTCGGGGTGGATGAGCTGGTTCGCCCACGCCGTGGCCTGCAGTCTCTACGCCCTGGGATTCGGGGCCTATTTCGACCTGGTCCTCAGGGAATTGCATATCGTCATGCCCCACTGGGGATTCTTCTCGCCCCAGAAAATTCTCGCGGCCGTGGCCGCCATCGTCTTCGCCTATGTGAATTACCGGGGCGCGTCGGAGACCGGCAAGGTGGGAAATTTCGTCACGATCGCCAAGATCGTCATCCTCATGGTCTTTGTCGGCTTCGGGCTGGCGATCATTTTCCGCAGGCCGGACTGGCAGGCTTCGTTCACGCCCTTTCTTCCGAACGGCTGGGGCGGCGTCTTCAAGGCGATGGGCTTGACGTTCATCGCCTTCCAGGGGTTCGAGGTCATCTCTCAATGCTCGGAGGAGATCAAGAATCCGAAGAAGAACATCCCCCGGGCCATTTTTATCTCCCTGGCGATCGTTGTCCCGATCTATCTCCTCGTGGCCTTCACGGCCCTCGGGACCGTTCAAGCCGAGGGCATGACCCCCTGGGCCTATCTGGCCTCGCACAAAGAGACGGCCCTCGTTGAAGTGGCCAAGAAATTCTTCGTCGGCGGCGGGATCATGCTCCTCGTCGGCGGCGTCATTTCAACGATGTCGGCCCTGAACGCCACGATCTACTCTTCTTCCCGCGTCGCCTTCGCCATGGGACGGGACAGGAACTTCCCGGGCTTTTTCGGCAAGGTTCACAAGAAGAACTTCACCCCCCACCTATCCATCGTCATCTCCCTGTTCCTCGTCGTCCTCATGGCGATCTCCCTGCCCATCGAGGACGTCGCCAGCGCCGCCGACATCATGTTCCTGCTCCTCTTCCTGCAGGTCAACATCACCCTCATCCGGCTGAGGAAAAAGAGGCCGGACCTTGACCGGGGCTTCTTCACACCGCTCTTCCCCTACCTCTCCATCTTCGCGATCTTCCTTCTGCTCTTCCTGGCGATCTACATGTTCAACTACAGTCCCATCGCCTGGGTCGTCACCGTGGTCTGGGTCCTGTGCGGCCTGTTCGTGTTCAAGTCCTACGCCTCGAAACGGGAGATCGAACACGTCCGGAAGATCAAGTGCCTGAACCGGCTCGAATGCCAGGACTACAGGATCCTCGTCCCCCTGGCCAACCGGCGAACCGTCGAAAGCCTGACCCGTGTCGCCGAGGCCATCGCCAGAAAGCACAATGGGGAGATCCTCTTCCTCCACGTCAACGAGGTCCGCTCGGGAACGCCCCTGATCGCCGGTGCGGGGGAAACGGTGCGGGCGAATACCCTCTTCGAAAAAGCCCAATCCTTCCTGGGAGATTCGAACATCCGGACGAAATCGATCCTCAACGTCTCCCACCGGATCTCCCAGGGGATCCTCCACTCGGCCGTGGAAGAGGAATGCAACTTTATCGTCGTCGGACGGGAGAAGAATCCGGATTTCATGGAACGGATGTTCTCCTCGATCATCGACAGCGTCATCGCCAAGGCGCCCTGCGAGGTCGCCGTCCTGCACGGGCGGTTGCCGGAAGACAAGGTCAAGACGATCCTCGTCCCTTTCGGCCGTGACATCCACACCCTATTGGCGACCGAGGTCGCTCCCGCTTTCGTCGATTATTTCGACTGCCGGATCAGGATCGTCCTCGTTTTCGAGCCCGACGCCACCCCCCAGGAAAAGGAGGAGCGGGAGAAGGCCCTCAGGGACCTCTTGGCCCGATATTCCCTTCAGGCCGACTTGAAGATCCTCCACGGCGTCGACGTCCTGCAGGGGATCCTGGCCGAATCGAGGGACGTCGACATGATCCTGATGGGAGGCCGTTCGGGCGATTTCCTGGAGCTGTTCCTGGGAAGGTCCCTGGCCCAGGAGATCACGGAACAGAGTCCCTGCCCCGTCCTCTGGGTCAAGGAATATGAGGAACGCCAACCGTTCTGGAAGCTCCTTCTGAAGCCTTTGAAGAAGCCGGGAGAGCAAGATGGATAAGAATTTTCGGGACCTCATCTATGACCTGGGCCAGAAGATCCTCGCCTACATGCCGAACCTTCTGGGCGGACTTCTGCTCCTTCTCCTGGGCTGGCTCATCGCCTGGATCGTCAAGAGGACCGTCATCCAGCTCCTGGTCATCCTGAGATTCGACCGGCTGTTCATCAGGTTCCGCTGGAAAAGCAGCCTGACGAAAGCGGACATCCGCTACGCCCTCTACAACCTGATCGGGAACATCGTGTTTTTTATCGTCTTCCTGATCTTCCTGAATTCGGCCCTCGACGCCATGAAGCTGACCATGCTCTCGAAGTTGATCGAGCAGGGAGTCCTCTTCATCCCGCGGCTGATCGTCGCCCTCGTCATCTTCGGGATCGGCTGGCTGATCGCCTCCCGCACCTCGAACACGATGTCCCATTCGCTCATCAAGGAAGGATTCCCGGGCGGCTCTCTGTTCGCGAAGCTCTTCAAATTCATCATCGTCCTCTTCTTCTCCGCGATGGCCCTCGTGGAACTCCGGATCGCCAAGGAGATCGTGCTCATCGGCTTCGGGGCCTTCCTCCTGACCCTGAGCGTCTCCATGATCCTCGTTATCGCCGGAAGCCGGGAAAGCCTCAAGGATTTCTTCGATCGCGACAGGAAGAAACGGCTTTAACCGGCCGCCGCGCCGGCGTGCGGCGCGTTGACCCTCCCGCACATCTCGGGTAGTATGAACACATGATGTTCCGCATCCGGCGCGTTTACGACGACATCCTGCCGATCGACAAAGACCAGATCGCGCAATCCCTGTCCATCCTGCGGGCGCAGTTCCCGCTCGTCAAAGAGGAGGAGATCCAGAAGATCCCCGACCGTCTCAGGAAGCCGCACGGGCACGGCCTCCTGGCCATACTTTTCGTGGCCGACGACATTCGCGCGAAGCGGGTCAAGGGGCTGGCTTACATCCTCCGCGACCCGGACATCGACTTCTTTTTGCTGGACTACATCGCGGCACCGAAAGGGATGACCGGCCGGGGGGTCGGCGGGGCCCTCTACCAAAGGGTCCGCGAAGAAGCCCTCCGGGCCGGGGCCGTCGGCGTCTTCTTCGAGTGCCTGCCCGACGATCCGGCCCTCAGCCGGATCCCCGAGGTCCTCAAGGACAACGTCGCCAGGCTCAAGTTCTACGAGGAGTTCGGGGCCCGTCCCATCGCCGGGACCGCCTACGAAACGCCGGTCAAGCCCGGTGACGACAACCCCCCCTACCTGGTTTTCGACGACCTCGGAAGATCGACGCCCCTGGGTCGGGAGAAGGCCAGAAAGATCGTCCGGGCCATCCTCGAAAAGAAATATCCGAAGTACTGCCCCCCGGACTACGTCAGCATGGTCGTGGACTCGTTCCGCGACGACCCCGTCCGCATCCGCGAACCGCGTTACAGAAAGCCGCTCGCCGCCGTGCCCGTGCCGACGGGGGTCCCCGAGGACCGCAGGATCCGCCTCGTCGTCAATCGGGACCACGTCATCCATCACATCCACGAGCGCGGCTACGTCGAGGCGCCGGTCCGGGTCCCGACCATCCTGCGCGAGATCGAGCCGACCGGCCTCTTCACGACGGTCGAGAGGAAACGTTACTCCGAAGGGCACGTCAAGAAGGTCCACGACCCGAAGCTTGTCGACTACATCAAGCGCATGAGCGCGGCGCTCGCGCCGGAGCAGTCCGTCTACCCGTATATCTTCCCGATCCGCAACGCCGCCCGCCTGCCCGAAGACCTGGAGCTGAGGGCCGGATATTACGAGATCGACACGTTCACGCCCCTCAACGGGCATGTCTACCCGGCGGCCAAGGCGGCCGTCGACTGCGGCCTGACGGCGGCCGAATGCCTGACGATGGGTTACCGGTTGGCCTACGCCCTGGTCAGGCCTCCCGGTCATCACGCCGAGAGGCGGGTCTTCGGCGGCTTTTGCTATTTCAACACGGCGGCCGTGGCGGCCGACCATCTTTCGCATTGGGGAAAAGTCGCCATCCTGGACGTCGACTACCACCACGGGAACGGGACGCAGAATATCTTTTACCAACGGCGGGACGTCCTCACGGTCTCCCTCCACGGGCACCCTCATTTCGCCTATCCTTACTTCAGCGGGTTCGCGGACGAAAAGGGCCTGGGCGAGGGCCTGGGCTTCAACATCAACTTCCCCCTGCCCGAGACGATCGTCCCCCAGGACTACAAGCTCGCCCTGGGGCGGGCCCTCCGGAACGTCATGCTCTTCAAGCCGGTTTTCCTGGTCGTCTCGCTCGGCCTGGACACCGCCAAGGGCGACCCGACGGGATCCTGGCCGCTCAAGGCCAAGGATTTTAACGACATCGGCCGGATGATCGGGTCCCTGAGGCTGCCCACCCTCGTCGTCCAGGAAGGCGGTTACAACACGAGGAACCTCGGACTGAACGCCCGGCATTTCTTCGAAGGGCTCCACCGGTCGTATTACGACACGGGTAACCATGGCCGGGCCCGCCGGGCGCCCGGGAATGGGGAAAAAGCCCGCCCTTAGGACCTTCGCCGGGATCATGATCGCAAGAAGCTCGGGGATCGGTTTACTCGTTTCGGGAAAGGCTCCGGGGCCAGGATTCCGATCGGTGGACCGTTCAGGTTTGGCCCGGTTTTATTCGTATTTCAGCGTCTCGGCGGGGCTGGCCGAAGCGGCCTTGACCGACTGGAACCCGACCGTCAGGAGGGCGATGGCCAGCGTCCCCAGTCCCGTCAGCACGAATCCCGCCCAACCGATCCCCGTCCTATAGGCGAAGTTCCTCAGCCAGCCCGACATGATCAGGTAGGCGACGGGCCACGCGATCACATTGGCGAATACCACGAGCAGCGCGAACTCCCGGACGAGAAGCCTGATGACATCGGGAACCGTCGCGCCGAAGACCTTGTGAACCCCGATCTCTTTGGTCCTTTTCGCGGCCGAATAAGCGGCCAGGCCGAACAGGCCCAAACAGCCGACGAAAACGGCCAGGCCCGCGAAAGACCCGAAGATCCGGCCGATGCGGAGCTCGGATTCGTACATTCTGTCGAACCTCTCGTCGAGAAAGAAATATTCGAAGGGTTCTTCACGGGCAAACTCGGCCCATTTGCCCCGGAGAGTCTCGATCGTCCCCGCCACGTCCTCCCCCTGGATGCGGAGGATGAGCTTGCCCCGACTCGACCCCAGGCGCAGCATCATCGGTTCGACCGCATTCCGGAGGGATTCGTAGTTGAAGTCCCGCACGACGCCGATCACGGTGAAGGGCTGCTGGACGAAATGCTGGTTGTCGGGACCCAGATCATGGAGAACCACCCTCTTCCCAAGCGGCTCGTCGAACCGGAAGTGGCGGACCGCGGCCTGGTTGAGTATGACGGCATCCTTGTCCGTCGCGAATTCTTTCGAAAAATTCCGCCCGAAGGCGATCGTCATCTCCAGGGTATCGATATAGTCATGGTCGACGGTCCAGACGGCGATCGGAGGTGCGTTCCGGCCGTCGGGGTCGCTTTCCGCGGCGATGATCATCCGGGCCCGGCTCGAGGGAACCGGGAGAAAACCGGAAAGCGAGGCCCTGACAACCCGGGGATAGGCCAGCATCTCCTCCTTGAGCGCTTCCGCCTTTGCACCGAGAAGGTACGCGTTGTCGAGGACAAGGACCTGGTTCCTGTTGAAGCCGACCTTTTCGTTCTGGATGTACCGGAGCTGTCGGAAGACGACGAGCGTCCCCAAGATGAGGACGGTCGACACCGCGAACTGGAAGACGACGAGGACACGGCGCATGAGCCCTCCTCTGACGCCTTGTCTCAATTCTCCCTTGAGGACCGGGGCCGGCAGGAAGGCGGAGATGAAGAAAGCGGGATAAGCGCCGGCCAGGAGGGCGATCATCACGACCAGGCCGATGGCCCAAGCCGCTATGCCGGGCGTGGCCAGAAGGGCGAAGTCCATCTGCTTTCCGGCGAGCTGGTTGAATAGGGGGAGAGCCAGCCTGACGAGAAGAACGGCAAAAGCGAAGGCGATCAGGCTGAAGACGAAAGACTCCAGGAGGAACTGTCCGACGAGGTCCCTGCGGAGCGAGCCCAGGACCTTGCGGATCCCCACTTCCTTGGCCCGCCCGGATGACCGTGCCGTGGCCAGGTTGACGAAATTGATGACGGCCAGCAGGAGGATGAACACGGAGACCGCCGCGAAGAGGGTGATGTATTTAATATCGCTGTTGGCCTCGAATTCAGCGATCCCGTTGCCCGAACGGAGGTGGATGTCGGTGAGCGGTTGGAGCCTGCTCTCGAGCTCCATTCCCGACCGCTTCAGGAAGTCCTCGACCGAGATCCCCATCGTCTGCTTGATCTCCGGGGCCATGTGGGACATGATGAGCGAATCCAGCTTGGAGGCAAGGTCGCGGGACGAGGCTCCCTCGCGGAACAGGACGTAGGTCTGGAAGTTGAAGGACATCCAGGAGCTCGTGATCGGGTCCTTCTCTACGTCGAGCGAGGCGAAGGAGAGAATGAGGTCGAAGTGGAAATGGGAGGCCCGGGGGATGTCTTCGAAGACCCCGGTCACCGCCCATTCGCCGGCGCCGTCGATCACCAGCGTTTTTCCAAGGGGGTCGTCCCTGCCGAAATATTTGGCGGCCGTCGTCCGGCTGAGGACGAGGGTCCGGCGGGAAGCCAGGGCTGTCTCGGGATTTCCCTTGAGAAGAGGAACCGTGAAAATGTTGAAAAAGGACGGCTCGCTGTAGACGACGTTGCCTTCGCGGAAGCTCGCCTGCCCGGCCTTGACCCGAATGCTCCCTTCCTCCCGGAAACGAACGGTGTCCTCGACTTCCGGGAAACCGTCTTTGAGGGCCTGGGCGACGGGGGCCCCGGCTCCAGAGATGTTGAGCTCCTGCCCCTGCCGGAGGACGCGGGCGGTCAGCCGATAGATCCTGTCCGCCTTGGTGTTGAACCTGTCGTAACCGAACTCATCGACTTATGTGGAGCTCCACATAAATCGACTAATGGTAAGACCGCGGTAATGTGGAGTCGATCACGCAACTCGTTGTAGAAGAAGGAGGTTGAGCGCTGAGGACTCCACATTACTCTGTCCTCACAAGGCCTCAAGCCACTCCAGGATGGAGGGATTGGTCCTCCAGGCGGACTTTCTGGGAGCCGTTCTGTCAGCTGGCTCTATCTTGCTGATGGCTTCGCGCTTGGCGTCGAGATCGACAGACACATAGCGATTGGTGGTATCGACACTGGCGTGGCCGAGCCAGTGGCTGATGGTGACGAGATCGACGCCGGCCTTGAGAAGGTGGACAGCCGTGCTATGGCGCATGCAGTGGGGGTGAAGCCGTTTGTGTGCAAGCGACGGTAAGGAGAGGCGAGCCCGGTCGCAGTACTTGGCCAAGACATAGCGGGCGCCGTAGCGGGAGAGGTGCTGACCGCGATGGTTTAGGAACAGTGGTTCCTGAGAACGTGGGCCGAGGCCTCGTTCGGTGAGGAGGTCGCTGAGTAGCCGAGCCATCTGTGGCCAGAGTGGGCACAGACGCTCCTTCCGCCCCTTACCGAACAACCGGGCGTGGAATGGACGGGCCAGCTGAAGGTCACAAGGCCTGAGGTCGAGGACCTCTTGGACTCTGCCGCCAGTATTGAACATGGTGGCGATGAGGGCATAGTCGCGTCGACCCTCCGTGGTGCTCCGATCCACTGCGGTCAGAATGGCCAGGATCTCCTCGTGCTCAAGGTACTCCACGGGGCGTGAGTGGGTGCGCTTGAACGGGATCGCGAGGATGCGCTGGCACTGCTCGAAGCGCTCGGGGATCCGGCCGGCGAGGTAGCGGAAGAAAGTGTGAAGGGCTGCCAGTCGGACGTTGCGGGTCGCGGACTGGTTTCCCCGGTTGCCTTGCAGATGATCGAGGAAAGCAAGGATAAGCGCAGGGTCGAAGTCATCGATGTCGAGGGTCGTCAGAGAACGCTGCCGCTGCCCACCCATGAAACGAAGCAGCAACGAGAAAGTATCGCGGTAGCTGCGGATTGTGTGGGGGCTGAGGCCTCGCACGGAGGGCAGATGCTCGGAGAAAAAATGCCGCACCGCAGCGGCCAGAGCGTTGGGCTGTGTGCGCGTCATGATCGGCCCCCTCGTGTGTCCGCGCCATTCGGCTGTTTTATCAGTGCTCCATAGCGTTTCTGGAACCGCTCACTGGCGATAGCGGCGAGTTCGTCGACGAGATGCAGGTAGTGTTGGGTAGAGACGATGGAGACATGACCCATGTAAGCAGCCAGTGCGGGAAGCTTCGCCTGCACATCCCTGCCGGTACGGTACCACCGCAGCAGGGCGTGCACCGCGAAGGTATGGCGAAAGTCATGGACTCGGGGAAGCCGCCCTGCTGCGGTTCGGATACCGCTGCTGCGAAGGAGGTCATGGATAGCCTCGCCGAAGCCCGACCCCGAATATGCCCCCGAGCCACCGTAGTCATTCCAGAGCAGAGGTGAGTCGGGCGAGAGCGGCAACTGCTTTTCCCTCCGTTCCTGCAGAAGCACCTTAATGGCACGGATGGCGTCGCCGGAGAGAGGAAGCAGCCGCGACTTGTGGAACTTCGATTCGCGAACGAGCAGTGTGCCCTCCAACAGGTCACAGTCTGCCACGGTCAGTCTTAGGAGTTCGCCGCGACGCAGGCCGGCCGTATAGAGCAGGACAAGCCCGAGCAGAACGTTCTGACGCCGAAGAGGAGAGCGGTTTGCGGGCCGAAGTTGGCCAGTTTCGGCCAGAAGTCGATCGATTTCGGCCTCTTGGAAGATATAGGGCTTGAGGACCTGGTGGTGAGGGGGGAATTGGGAAGAGTCTGGCACGAAGCATGCAGGCTCGGTGCGCCGCCGGTACAAATAGAGATTACGGACGATGCGCATCCAGTTGCGCCGCACGCCACTGGCCAGATGGGAGCGTGTCCTGATCCACTGCTCGAGGATCTCTGAATCGAGATCACGACCAGCGCCCGCTAGGAATGCGTCTAGCCTGATTAATTCATAAATTTTTGAAAACGCAAGTTTAGACGCTCAAGACGGCGAGCTATAACGGGTGGTCAAGGATTCAGACGCCAGCCAGCCGGTTTTCCGATCGATCTCGGCTGCTCTTCCCTGG
>Ga0268280_1001929_pt1 | contig 12913 bp, 28 predicted proteins | sample saktaG_9_FD_190139 | JGI IMG/M metagenome (GOLD analysis project Ga0268280, IMG submission 190139) | Saline water microbial communities from Sakinaw Lake, British Columbia, Canada - sak_2011_5_24_40m | ecosystem: Environmental > Aquatic > Non-marine Saline and Alkaline > Saline ...
CCGCGCCTCCATCACTCGGTTGTGGTCCGTCCGGGGACGGGGTAACTAAACCACGGATGCCAGTGGCATCGGGTGGAGGCGGGGCTGGCGGCAAGCCCGGCGTGCCGGGAACTTGGTCGATGATCGGTGGCGTCGGCTCTATGACTTCGATTGGCGGGGGCGGCTCGTCGCCTGAGAATAGCGGGTACACCGCAACGATGATCAGGGTGGCCAAAATCGTTAGGGCGATTGCTGTTCTTGCGGTCATAGCGTTGCTCCCGAAAAGGTGACGCTGCGAATCACAAACGACCCCATTGACGGGATTGCTTTTGATCCTGCAAGCCACCAATCTTGACCTGGCCCATGCGAATTGGGCGTGTGAACTTCGATCTTTCCATTTGTGCCGACTCGTAGCATGTCTAAAAATACAGCATGCCCAGCCCAGTCATAGCCGACATAGCACCCGTCGCCGCTCAGTAGTGCCGTCACGGTCGATGCCCAAACATTCTGCCCATCCAAGTCCCACCATTCCAGCGGGATGTTGTTCAATGCATTGTCGGCCCATCCAGCTTTCCAGCTATTGGGCTTGTTGGAATACATCGGGACGTAGCTACGCTCACATAGGCCATGTACCGCTGCCCATTCAATATCGCGGTCCAGATAACCACCAGCCAAGCGATAGCCGTTGACGCCCAATCCCGACTCTGGTGCAAGCTGGACGAATGGCAGGCCCATTGCGTGCCGCTTCGCCATGACGGCCTGTGCCAGCGAGTACAAGTGGCAGAGCGGGGTGCCGTTCTGATAATCCGCCTTCGCGTCTGACTTCCACCGCTGGCCGATGAAACTGCCCGAGGCGGCCATATCGGCAATGCGATTTTTCCATTCACTCTCCGGGATTAGGGGCACATGCTCCGCGTAGACGGCGGCACATTCTAGGCCCCCGACTTGTGTCTGCCGTGGCAATGCACCGGGCGGGAATCCGGCAACCATCGGGGCAATTTCGGTTTCGTCGTCAAAAAAAAGGCTCATTTTCCCACCGCTTTCTTCAATTCGTCAGCAGTCAATGGGCAATCGACCGACGTTGTACGACCGTTAGACCACTTGCGAACCAACTGAGGCAACGGCTTACCATTGGCTTCGTCCAAGTAGTGCTGTAGCACGGGGGCAGGTTTCTTTCCAGGCCCCAGAACATCCTTGTCGATCACAAACACCCCCATGCCCGGCGCGGCGGCAATGGCTTGAATCTGTGAAGCTGGCAGCTTTGGCCGGTCGCTAGATTCTTCCACAATGACGCTCTGGACCGGCTTCGATTCGTACACCCAGCCGATCACCGTCTCCGCGGCGCCGGGCAGGTCCACGCCTGATTGCAGGGTCGCACCTGCTATCACCAAGCACGCACAAAGTATCCAGCCTGCGGCTTTCATGCCCCACCCCCCGTGCTTGCGGCTGGCGGCACGCTCACTGACTGGCTGGCAACGATCTTCGTCAGGGCGGCCACCTGGGAGGCAATCGCGGCAATCTCAGGCGACATCGTAACGGTGGTAATGGCGGGGGTCGGCGGCTTATCGTCCCATGCCATTGCCTTTCCCCATAGCGTGCCAAGCTGCGTCACGGCCTCTGTGTCGCCATGCTTCTTAAACAGCAGGGCGGCGGTGCCCAATGCTCCACCAGCAACCGATTCGTCGGCGTAGCCTACCGCCTTGTCGATTATCCCGGTGGCGGTTCCTTGCCAGCTTGCCGGGAGCCACGTTTTGATTCGATCCCAGAGTAACCAGGTCAAAATAACAGCAGCAGCAGCGTAAAGTAACCAGGGCGACATGGCTATTTCCTCCGTTTGGCGGCTTGTTTCTCAGCCGCGATGTACTCTTTCGGCGCGCCTGCTTGGCACGTCGCATGACCTGCTTTGATCTGCTCTAGCCCACAATCTGCCCCCGATTCCCCGAAAACCACGCCCACGGCGGGCGGCCTCGCCTCTAATGCCTCTGTAGCGTCGTCTGTTGCGTCCGGTGCCTCACCCCGCAGTAATCCCGACCTCGACCACTCGATACGCACGGTGGAGCCAGCGAGGCTTTCGAGGGCGTTCCGAGACGCCTCACCCGCTGGACCTGACGCCGGTGCGGCTATGTGGGCGAGTGCTACCACGGCAGACCGGCGGCGGACTTGGACTTCAATCGACGCCCCGGTTGGGACCGATACAACGGAGAACGTATCACTGTGGGGGGGGCGCGGCGGCTTGACGGGCTTACATGACCAGTTGCGGCTGACCACTGCCAAGGCAATCAGCGAGACTGCTATAAGAACCAGAATCGTAAGCGGTTTAGAGAGCAGACCGGCGAACATGAACGGCCTCCGTGCGGTATTCCGGCATGATAACCCCGCTAGTTGGCGGTGTCAATAGCAGTATCGCATGGCTAGACCCCTTCCCTTGGCATTAAGGGGTGTGGGCCTTTGCTTGCTGGTTGTTCTGCCTATGCGACAACGACGGCGTCCGAGGTGCGGACTTGCTTTAGGAAAGGTCCGTGACAGGGGTAGCTTTTATCCTGTCGCTTTATACCAGCGTGGGTATCTTCATGCCGTATGGACCAGGACGTAGGGGTGATATTCGCATCGACTAGCGAACCGTTGCCTGGGGCCGCCACTTTGGCGTACACTGTTTCCGCTGGACCTCTCTGACGCGGGAATTTGTAACCGCGCAGCTCTGCAAACTTTTTGGTGCTGGGAAAAGTTTGGCTCATCATAACCCTGTCATTGTAGCTTCTGCTCTGGCGTAAATCGCCATCGCTGTCGGCATTGTGACACGCAACGGTTTTTAAGTCAATACAAGAAAAACCACCAACCAAGGGCGGAAGCGGGCAATGACTCCCAGAAACACCCAAGGCTGGCGGCTTATTGATAATGGTTCCTATGAAGGTTCAAGTCAACCCCAGTTCCCCCTGTCGCTCCCTCACCCCCGCCTGGGGCGATTGCTTCTAGGATTCGCTCGCCAACGAATCGTGCTACGGCAGGCACTACGGCGTTGCCGAGGCATCTAAGTCGGTCCATTTTTGCGGGAACCCCATTAGCAACTCTTGGAACTCTGGATTCAAGTCCCTGCCAACATACGTTCCGTTCTTTTTCGCTTTGGTCCTTGCGTTGGAACCCCCGCAGTTGTCTCTGTCGCTCGCTCGCGGGGACGGCCACAATGAACACTCTTTCCCGTGTGAATGGCGCACCCATGGCGCACGCCGATACAGTTGACCACTCCGCATCGTACCCGATTTCGGCCAGCGTTCCCAAAACTTCGCTAAACCCTCGATCAAACAACCCTGGCGTGTTCTCCACGATTGCGTAGCGGGGTCGTAAGACGCGAAGCACGCGGACAAACTCGTACCATAATCCGCTCCGGTCGCCGGATAAGCCGACGCGCCTTCCAGCAACGGAAACATCCTGACACGGGAATCCACCGCAAATAACGTCGCATTGCCAATCTTCGGCGGGAGACGGCGGAAAGGTTCGCACGTCGTCCCATCGGCCAACGTCGGGCCAATGCTTTTTGAGGACTGCTTGCGCGTACGGGTCGTTTTCGACTTGCCACACTGTTTGGAATCCACCAGTCCATTCAAGTCCAAGTTCAAGTCCCCCTATTCCAGCGAACAGCGAACCAACGGTAAGCATAATCATTCCCTCATTCCCTCACCCCCGCAGCCCCGCCTCATGGCAGTAGCATATTATTTCCAGGCAACGTGGGCAGGTGATCTTTTGCGGCGGCACTACTTTCATCTGCCCAAACTCTTCTGGTTCCCCTTCGCACGCATCGCCGCACAGAGAAACACTATCCCCGAGCGGGTCGCCCAGGTGTACGCCCTCCTCGTTCTTGTAAAAATGCAACATCATCATTCCCCCTCCCCCCTGTGTCGGCTGCTGCGTAAGTACAGCGATGTAGTTGTCTAATTGCGAGATCATGCCATCCACGTTTGGCAGAAGTTCAATCCCTGGTGCAATATGATTTAGCAAGTGTGCGGCGTATATTCTAGCTGACTCTAGCTCGGCCTTCGCGTCGGCAAGTTCGGCCTCAAGATGTTCTGCATAACCTGGACTGTGAACCGCGCAGGTGTGGCACTTGCCATTCCAGCACTCGGGGCCGATGTAGTATTCCGTCTCTTGTGGGTCCATCGAACCGCCGCATGAATTACAGTTACTCATCGCTATTCCTCCTCTAAAGTAAATCCATGCCCCCGTGGTCTAGTCGCCTCGACATCCTCGTTACTAACGCTCCGCTCTGCCACCCGGCCAACTCTGCCTACCCGAGACTCGTGCTTGCCGTCGCCAGCCGCCATCTTCGCCAACGCGATACCATGCTCTTTGTCGGCACGCCGCGTTTCTGTCGCGGGGCTGATAACGTGCATGGCTTTCGCTGATCTTATCCGTGCGGCCATCAGGGCCTCGGTGTCCAGTTCCTCTTTGACCTTCAGGACTTGCCGGAACGTGCAACGGGTGAGCGTGCATATCGCTGACAAATCCACGTTATTGGCCAGTAGGTCACGAATCGCCGCTTCGGTCTGTGCATCCATGCTCGGGTTCTTTTATCGTGCTAAGACTCATAGCCGCTTCGGCGGTTTGTTGTTTTGGCGTCCACAGGCATACCTGTCGAATCTCGGCCAACTCAACCTCCGCCTTTCTGCACTTATCCCGCCAATCGACCGCCACTTGGTAGCTGGCGAGTGCCTTCGCCTCGGCCAGTTCCGCCGTCAGCCGCTTGACGGCGGCTTGCAACTCTGTCCGTTCACGCTCCAGCCGTGAGACGTGACTTTCGGCCCATTGTTGCCATTCAGCCAGTTCCGCCGTTCGCCGCTCGATGGTGTATTGCTGGTCGGCAATCCGCCTTTTGTAGCATCGCAACATGAGGGCAATGCTAGGCCCATCGCTGTTTCCCATTAGGTCGTCGGTAACAACCAGCGAATTGCCTTGGTTGTTGTGTATGGCGGTTTTTTGCAGTAGGTCAATACGCGCCGCATAGTGGTTTGCTCTGGCGTGCTGGCTCATGGCATCCTCTGATTCAATGCGCACCCGTTCGCGCAGCCGCTCGACTTCTTCTGCCAACGTCCTGGCCACCGACCCGACCGGGTACTGCGGTTTGCCTTCGTAGTCCACCTCGGTTAGGCGTGCTAGAGCTTCCTGTACTGTCATTGCTCACTCATTCTACTATAGCCATAAAAGATTTCGTTCGTCGGCAAGCTTTTCCTTCACCTCAGCTAGTTCCTCCGTCAGTCGCTCGCACTTGCACCGGTAGCACGGTTCTGGCTCAGGCTTTTCAACCCACTGAAACAGGCACACTTCGCATGTCACTACTGTCATCGCTCACCCTCCATCCGCACGGCGGCTTCGATTAGCCGTTCTGTATCAGCACAGAAGTCCGGCCATGTTTGCTCAATGTGTCCACACGAATCCAATTGACGCATGCGCTTTCTGCACTGTCGCACGAGGTCTTGTAGATTTGCTTTCACGCGATTCTCCTCGGCCAGTTCCGCCGTAAGCCGGTCGATGGTGTCGCACAGATCGCGTATCAATCCAGGGCGGGGTGAAAATCCAGACTGAAACTCAACAGCCGCAGCGGCAAGACCCTCTTGTAAAATGTTGCTCATCGCATACCTCCTTCTGTATATCCAGTAACCGACCGAAAACAACTGCTGCAATCTTCATTCGGCATTGCGTGGAACTGTTTGTCCGTAGTCGCAACGCCAAGCAATGAGCCGCGTTCCTCGTTTTGTTCGGCCTGCTTCGCTGCTGCAATCACTTCTTTCAGCCTCGCTATCCTCGGTTCGTGGTACGCTGGCGGCGTGTTGGCCAACGCATCACCAAGCATGTTTGCCAATCTGGATGCACTGGCTGTCTCGACTTCTAGTTCTGCCGTCAGCAGCTCGATTTCGTCGGCAGCATCGCGTAAAGACGGAGTATAGCTTGATGATGTCAAGCATGACCGGCTACCTAAGTCTCGCAATCTTTCAACTAGGCTACTCATCACTTCCCCTCCCTCTGCGTGGCGGCTTTGTCAAACTGTTCCCATGTTTCGTATTCGTACCAAAGTCGGCAGCGTTCGCACGGCCTGGCAGCCCTCCTGCCATACTCGTCGTGGCACTCACACAACTGATCGAGGACGAATCGCTTTAGCTTGGCGATGGTGGCCTGCTGCTCCTCAATCGTAGCTTGCTGCTCGGCGTATAGTTCGACCATGGTTCCAGCACTGATTGCCGCCAGCACAATATCCCGATATTCACTCATCGCTCTCCCTCCATTCGTTTAACAACGCCTTTCGTTCTTCCGAGAACATGCACCCATGATCGCCTGTCGCACGAACTATCCGCCAACCGTATCCGCAGGTACATACTCCGTCAGTCGGATTGCCGTTGTGCAGGCTAGCATATATCGTACAGTCGCCAGCGTGGCCGTCTGGTAGTTGTTCTGGCCCCCTTGTTCCCGGTAGTATCTCACCTGTCACTACGAATTCCTTGTCGGCCTGTAGGTCTCTGATTGTCGCGGCTGCCAACGTCACCAGTTGGCACGCTGGTCGGTGCCAGATTCCCAATTCGGCCTGTTCCAGTAGCTCTAGTACGGTGCTACTCATCACTTCTCCTCCTTCTGCTCGGCGGCTGCTTTTATTCGCTGTAGCATTGTCTCGTAAACTGTTTGGCTAATCAGCACGCAAGGTCCAGTCGCCTCGGCCAGTTTCGCCGTTAGCCGCTCGATCTCGCACCACGGACACACTTCGCCCATGTCTTTTTCGATCCATGTTCTGTGGCAGGTTCCACAATCTAGCTCAAGTTTCATCCCGCACCTCCTTCCGCTTGGCTGCTACATGGAAAATTGATCTTCACAAACGCAACTCAATCGTTTCTTAACGGAGGCAAGCTCCTCCCTTGACTCGGCCAGTTCTCGCTGTAGCTTCCTTACTTGCTCCATAAAGGCGTTGGCAGCCTCGTTCTTGTGTACCAGCAGTTTAGCTGATTTCTGTAGATTGCGAACCGCCACATTGCGTTCGTGCTTTGCATTGCCAAGGTCGAATTGCAAATTATGGATTTCCTTTTCGTGCATCATGCAGTCGGCCTGTAGGTCGGCCACGGTCTGCCGTAGGGTGGCAGTGGTAGCGTTTGCAATCTGTAGTTGTGCGCACGTTCCCGAGATTCCCAAATGGTCGATCCACGCCACACCGCACGCCTCGCATGGAGTTATTTTGTTTGCGTTCGATACTGTTCGCTGCATCAGTCCAGCGGTGATTGCTTTGTGTAGATTCACAGCCCATACCCTTTCAGTATTTCCGAGTATTTGTCCTCGATAAGTTTCTGCGTCGATTGCGCCCACGCCCACCCCGCCGTGAACTTACCCAGTTTGATTTCGTTGTCCCTATCGGCAATTATCCGCCGCCTCAGTTCTGTTTTCCACTCCGCTATTTTGCGGATCGCCGCCTCGCATTTGTCTGGGTCGCCGGAATCACCGTCGCCAAACCCGACAAGCTGCTCTAGTTCCTCGCGCAGTCGCCAGCGTTGCTCGGCAGTGAATCGGAATGAGTCTCGCTCGGTGGCCAGTCTCTCAATGGTTTCTGCCTGCCTTATTAACGATCTCTTGAGATCGGCAATCCGCTCGTCGCGTTTGGTGATGATCGCGGCCAGGTCGTCCACTAGCGTTTGTGCGGTCATGGCGTTAGCTCCACTAAAATTTCCAAACGGTTCTCCCAGCCCCAAACCTTCTCGATGTGTCCAGACGCGATTCCAGCATCATCCTTAAACAGCGCGTCAAGAATTGCCTTGTCGATGTTGTCCCTGTCGGCCTTGTTCCGGTGCGGCATCCCCATCATCGCAACCCGCTTCTTTTTCGACCACGACGCTGGCGGTGCGAACGTCGCCGTCCATGACAACGACTTCACTTGGTCTGCCGGTGGCAACGGTTTGCAAAATAGACTCCGCAGTCCATCAGCCCATTCCCTGTACCGCATTACGGCAGGCCGCTGCGCCCACTTGTCGCGTTGCGTCATGCGTGGCTTGCCGATAGGCTTGGCAAAATAGACGATCTCGATGATGTTGCCATGCCACGCCACTCGGCCCGTGGCGTTGGTGAGTCCTGCTGCTTCGCGGGTGAGACCGAGGAAGCGAAGTCCCTCTTCGATTGTGCCGGGTATTTTAACCATCACTTTACCTCCTCGATTCTCACAAACTTCATCGAGTCGCCACGATACCGCGCCTTCACAATTTCGCCCGGAGTTTCCTCTGCGCGTCGGAATCGTCCCTTGCCAGTAATCCACCGCCTCCACCGCTGATACCCACCGGGCAGCCCTTCTATGGTATAGGCACTGATGTATCGTAGGTTAAGTATCGTATTAGAAAACGTGGCTATCGGTAGGTCCAGTCGTGACGGCGACGACGGGACTGAATCTGGCACCGGCTTGATTCGACCATGACCATCGACACATACCATGCCTGTGACGCGGACGAGCTGCTTCCCGCAGACTTTGCAAAACAGTTTCGGTTTCACTTTCCATCCTCCTCCAGCATGTAAGCTGCCGTGCTGCAATGATCGGCGGCCACATGATAGCCAAGTATTTTCAGCCTGCGTTCTACTCGATTAAGGTCTTCGATGATAATTTTCATCGACCAATCCCCGCCTTCGATCTGCGAGAGCCTATCGAAGATGCAGCGTACCGCTTCGGCGTCAGCCCGTTGCTCTTCCGGTGTGCGTATGTCGTTGGTGTCGATGTAGGTGGATTCTGTGGGTGGCCAGTCGCCGCGTAGCGTTTCGGTGTCGGGGTGGTAGCTAGGCATGGACTGGCTCCAAATCCCAAAGACATTTATCTTCGTCGCGTGCCATTGCTTCTGCTTTCGCAAGGTTCTTCCTTGATCTTCAGAAACATCCGATAGTCGTTTAGGTCGTTTGTTTTTAAGCAGACTTGCATTATCTTCCTTCGCACTCCATTCTGTAGTCAGAATCCATTTCCATTTTTCTAATCATGTTCGCCGCGTCCATACTCGAAAAGCTGAGCGATTCATCCGAAACCCACCGCGCTAGTTGCCGTATCACCTCAGTACGCTGGTTGGCTCCGGCCAAAATGATGTACCTCTCACAACCCCTAGCAAGGCAAAGCACGTCGATTGATTCGTCGGTAACAAGTCGATTCATGGATTTGTCCCCCTGCACGCGTCCGCACAACTCTGAATCCACGCTACCGCAGCCCGGTACTCGGCTAGATATTGCGGATGGTTCGCGTGGGTCAATTCGATCTTCGCCTGGAACTCTGGTAGCGTTCCGCGGTAACAACCACATTTAATGTCGATTGAATCCGCCAGCACGATTGCTACCGTGCATCTTTTTTCTGAGCCAATGCCGGAACACTGGATGATTCGTAAAATCGGCTTGCCCGACAGGTCGGCACCCGAAAGGTTGGAACGCGAAAGGTCGGAACCCGACAGTTCGGCACCCGACAGGTCGGCTCCCGAAAGGTCGGAACGCGACAGGTCGGCACCCGAAAGGTAGGAACCCGACAGGTCGGCACCCGACAGGTTGGAACGCGACAGGTCGGCTCCCGAAAGGTAGGAACCCGAAAGGTCGGCTCCCGAAAGGTCGGAACGCGACAGGTCGGCACCCGAAAGGTAGGAACCCGACTTCACCGCCTCCTGCAACGCCAGCAACAAGCTATCGGCCTCGCACTCGTACAAAACTCGTCCGTCGAATCGCGATCTAATTATCTGTTTCATTGGTAGCTCCAAAAGCCGCCGCCCTGATCGGGCCACCTACCACAGTAAGAACCGACCAGGGCGACGGTGAGAACTCTTTGGAAACTTGGTAGGTGGTGAATTACTGACATTTTACAAAGTCGGCAACAAGGCGTCAAGCTCAATCTTTCGGATATTACGGGATTGTGATTCGTAACACTTCGGCTGCGGCGTCCACCTCGCTTTGCGTGACAAACGAACCGGCTCTTCCCCGTGCCACACAGAACCTCGCCAAATCATAGTGCTGTGGGTCCATCGCTTGTTTGATAGCCAACATGGCATGGAGTCCAAGAGCGGCAAGCGAACTCGTTTGCACCTCGTGGCAACGTCGGCACAGAATCGTGGTGGTTGACAATTCGTCGGCCTGTCGATACTGACCACTCACGAGGTGGTGGATTTCGAGCGTCTTGGCAGACCACGCCCCGCGCCTGTGACAAATCCAGCACGAGTCCCAGGACTCGGCCCAGTCCTTGGTGGTGCTGGCGTATGGCGTCGGCTTCTTTCTTTTTATCGGCTTCCGTTTCATGCTCCCTCCAATTCGCGTCGATGGTTCCCTGCTGATGTCACCCGCACTCCGCCCGGTCGCCGCTTGGTGTGGTTGCCCTTCCCGGCCTTCATCGCGGCGCGGTGGCCTTGGCGGATGCGGTGGCAGGCTTTGGCGATGGCCTCTGGTGAGGGGCAGTAGACGCCCGGGGCTTCGTCGTAGGTTTCGGTGGTGGCCATAGGCCGGACTCCTTTAGTAGGTTGAGTTCAATTCGTCGGTTCACCGCTTCCAGTTCCATTTCAGGTGTCGGCTGCCGATAGCTGGCAGTCTGTACGTGGTTTTTCAACCGGAACATTTTACGCCAGCCGAGCGGGATCGTCTGTCTCAGGTACTCTTCTCTTGCAGTCCTGTCGCTGTCGTCGCCCTGTAGTAGTGTCTGGACAAGCACGGCCACTCCCTTGCCACTGGCGTACACGTCAAGCGTCTCGGCGTCCAGCACTATCAGGACGTGGCGGCGGTCCCGGCGTATCGCGTCGTCTATCGCCCCCTTGCTGGCAGCTTCCAGGGCTGGCCGCCCGGCGTCCGATAGCAGCCAGGATACCAGGGCGGCCTCGGTGGGGAATCGTAGGGTGGTGGGTTTCGTCGTTCTCATGTTTGTCTCAAAGAATGTCTGTCGGGGCGCAAGCCCCCCTACCCCGGCGTTTTTGTTCCTTCGTGGGCCGCCACCGGCGATTGAGTTTACTCAACCACCCCATGCCTGACGGATGCTTGATGCAGGCGTTCCTTCACCCACGCTCGCCGGGCAACCCGGTCGAGACTCCCATCCTTTGGACTGTTCTTTCGTCTTAGTCGCTGAGGCCGATGGGTTATGCCCTTGCACTTCTGGTGCTATGTTACAATAAGTCCGAAACCTATCTATGCACTCCCGTACTGTTTCTTTTTCACTCTTCCATCGTTTGTCTGTGTAATACTTCACAACCGCAAGCGATGCAACTTCAATATCAGTTTCCGTGTCGTGTGCTGCAATGATTAGCAATGACCTGATGCCGCCAGCTTCGCAAGCATCAGTAAGTCTGGTAAGTGCCAATAGTTGTCCATAGGGTGGCATTTTTCCGCCGTGCTTTGTCTCGATGAAAACAAAACACTTGTTCCCAAAGTCTAAAAAGGCGTCGATGTCTGTAGGTGATATTTTCCCGTAACACAAACCAGAGAAGTCGCGTATTTGCTGCGCATAGTTTCGGTTGCGAATCTGTCCTTGCTTCGCTATTTGGAATACTAGGCTTGTCATTTGTGCAACACAATTCCTAACGGGGAAAAATGTTTGTCAAACTTGGAGTCTTTCTTTCCAAAGTAAAGAATTGCCTGTCCCTGCAATGGTGCGCCGCTTGGTTCTCCGCTTGGGTCGTTGAACTTAACTCTGCCAGCCATAAAGCAAACGCAACTTGCGACGGCAAGCATTGTCTGAAACCACCTTGTTTCTGTCGCGTTGTTTACCAATACGCACGCCTCGGAGACTTCCCCGGCAACGTACTTGGATGCGATAGCCTCAGAGAACTTGGCAACCAACGGCTGAGAATAGGGAGGATTTAGCCATACCCGCTTGCCCCATGTTTGGGTAAGTCCGTCTTGGGCTGCCGTATAAAACGTGGTGGCTTTGACTGTTTTGTTGGCGACCTTTGACGATGCCGGGTCGCAATCGATCTCCCCCATTACGGCACGCGCAGCGTCTATGTAAATCGCTGGCGTGTACCATTCATTGTCGCCGGAATTATGGCCAACGTGAACCTTGTCGGAATTGACAAACCGCAAAAATCCAGCCGACGATAGCTCTATTGCCTCTGGACTGTCGGGGGATTGTTCAGCGTTGGCAGTCGTCACTTTCGCAGCATATTCCTCGATCGCGTCTGCGTTATCTCCTATCTTCCTGTAGGTTGAAACTGTAGACCGACAAAGGGTGACTGGCACCTCGTCACCCTTTTTTTTGTTACCTCGACCGCCACGCTTTCCGGCGTCTTGTGGTGTTGGTGGAGCAAGCAATTCCCCTAGTCGTCCCTGTAGTAGCAACTTAACGAGGTTGATCGCGTTGACGGATTCCGTATCTGACCTGATTCGGCGTGCATAGTGGCTCATGGCGTCGGCCTTGGCCAAAGCGTCGGCTGCCTGGATTGCCGTAACCAGCGACGGCAGGGCTGCCTTCACCCTATCCGGCAACGCAAGGGCTGCCTTGCGGAATTGGTCGGGGAGTGCCGGTAGCTGTTCAAGCGGATTCTTCATGGTGTTCCCCGTAAAGTAAAGCGGCTGCCGGGATCGGCCCGGCGTGTCGTCACACAAAGGATTCCCCAGAATGGGGAGAGGCTCCCTAGCGCGGAAGGGACGCAGCCGCAAAGTTGGTTCGTTTTGGTGTTGGCTTCGTGCCGCACAGTAGTCTCCTTTGTGTGACTATCGTGAAAATACCATAAACGGTTTTGTGTGTCAACCCCAGTCGTCCCGACCCCCAGGTCATCCGTGACCTTGGCAAGGGTGGGGGCGTTACTTGGATTTCAGGGCCACCGGCTCGGCGGCCATGATGTCGGCAAGCTCTGCCATTGCCTTGGCTGCGGTGCTGGCAAGCTCCCCGGCGTGGTCGGGGCCATACACTCGGGCAAGGCTGGTCAGGATTCCCTGGGCTGATTCCAAATGTTGGGTTTCCTGCTTCAATAGTTTGACGGTGACG
>Ga0268280_1001931_pt1 | contig 12911 bp, 10 predicted proteins | sample saktaG_9_FD_190139 | JGI IMG/M metagenome (GOLD analysis project Ga0268280, IMG submission 190139) | Saline water microbial communities from Sakinaw Lake, British Columbia, Canada - sak_2011_5_24_40m | ecosystem: Environmental > Aquatic > Non-marine Saline and Alkaline > Saline ...
CAGGACCTTGAAACGCTGCCGGGGGGTTGCGTGGAAAGCATCCACGTACCGGTAGACAATTCTCACCCAGCTTTCGATGGGCAGAGAGAATTCTTCTCTGTTGGTGCTTCTGGCCAGCTGCTTGACTGTTTTGTAATCTTTTTTTTCAATGAATTTTTCCCAGATCCCCCCGAAGTTGTTGAACCCGACCTTGAAATATTCGATCAAATTGTCCTGGTCGATTTCGAAAGGAACGGGCTCCTGCCCGATATAGGGTCCGAAAGACGGAACATCTTTGGATCCCCGGACTTTTCGCCAGTAGTCCTCATAGCGTTCCATCAACTGGAACGTGGTGCCAACGACCTGACGAAACATGGGACCCAGATCCGCCGAGGGATCTTTTTCTCCGTGAATTTTTACCCCCAGTTTCGCCTGGCAGATTTTGAATCCCCCCACAATGGCCGTGGTGGTCATCCAGATATCGATTCCGAACTTTGCCACGTCCGACTCCCAGACGTCCTGGTCGAGGTAATACTTGATCAGGGGAAGGGACAGGCCGAAATCTCCGCCGATGGGCTGCCTGATTTTATACCCGTAAAGGGCGCGGGTCAGATTATAGGCGATGGTGTTGGTGATGGTGCCGTCCAGTTTATAGCGGTTGTAATCGGGCGCGACATAGTCATAGCCCTTGAAAATCGGCTCCAGGGTGTTCTTGATCCATTCCGGCGTGATGGAGATGAGATCGGAGTCAAAAACGGCCGTCGCCTTTGCCTTCAGAAACTGCGCCACCTCGAAGACCGCACGCAGCCCGGTACCCTTTCCGGGAAGCCCTCGATAGACCGTCACGATCTTTTCGATGTTATAGGAGTTCGTATCAATGGCGCGGGCAAGGTCCCGTGTGTCGTCCGTTGAGCCTCCGTCGGAAACCATGATGACCGCCTTGGAATCACGGTAATGCTTTTCGAGGCCCTTCAGAATGATCTTCACAACGTGCTGGACGGTGGAACCGCTGTAGTAGCAGGGAACGCCGATCACGATATCCGCGTATCCAAGCTGTTCGATATTCGTCCTCACATGATCCCTGAGCGCTGTGGAAAACCTCTGTTTCGCTATCATGAACCCTCCTTTCCGATGAGCAACAGGGTGATATCCATGACGTTCGTACCCGTGGGGCCGGTGATGATGAGGTCTCCGGTTTGACGGAAAAACGCATACGAATCGTTTCGACTTAGATAATCTTCCATATTCAATTCGAGGGCACAGGCCCTTCCATGGCTCTCGCAATCGATAACCGCCCCCGCGGCATCCGAATTCCCGTCAATTCCATCGGACCCGGCGCTCAGGAACAGGATGTTCTTCCTGCCCCGGATTTCCCGCAGCGCCGCCAGGCACATCTCCTGGTTTCTTCCCCCTTTTCCCGTTCCTTGAACGGTGACGGTTGTCTCTCCGCCGAAAAGGAGGCACACCGGAGGCGCAAAGGGCTGTCTCGTCCCCAGGATCTCTTCCCCCATGGAGACAATCACCTTGGCAACCTCCTTGGCCTCTCCTTTCAGGCGGGAACTCATGATGTGGGCGGCCAACCCAAGGGCCTCTGCCTTTTCTTTCGCTTTTTTCAACAGATGGAGATTGTTCCCGATGATATGGTGTCCGATGTTCGCGTTCTGCTCCTTCGGCGTCTCCGGCACCACCCCGGCAAGCCCTCTGGCTATCAGGGCCTTGACCGAAGCGGGTAGCCGCTGCCACAGGCCGTATCGGAACAGGATGTCCTGGGCGTCCTGGTAGCTTGACGGGTCATGGAAGAAGGGGCCGGAACCGATGGTGTCCAGTCCGTCCCCGATCACATCGGACACGACGAGGACAACCCCTTTCGCCTGGGTCGCGCTTCCGAGCTTTCCCCCCTTCACAAGAGAAAGGTGCTTTCGGACCACGTTCATTTCCTCGATGGGCACGGCATTCCTGAGGAGAAGCTGGATGGTTTTCTGCAGGGCATTCAGCGTCACCGGATAAGCCGGCTTTTCCACAAGAGAGGAACTTCCCCCCGATAGAAGGTAGATATAAAAATCATCGTCCGAGAGGGCGGACAACTTGTGGATGAGAAGGTCCGCGGCTTGAACGCTCTTTTGTGTTGGAACAGGATGTGAGCCCTGGAACATTTCTATCTTTTCCAACCCGTTCCCTTCGTAGCTGGAGACGACGAGGCCGCCCGCTATCCGATCGCCCAGAATCTTTTCAACGGCTTTGGCCGATTCAATCGCCGCTTTCCCGCTCCCGAAGACACGAATGCCTTGACCCCGCCGAAGCGGATACGCCGTTCCCTGAACCCGGAGGCGGTCCGGTTCGATCTTGAGGGATCCCCTGATAAGGCTCATCGGCGAGACCGCCTTCAGGGCATCACGGTATATCTCAATCGCGGCGTTTCTCAAGGTCATCCAGTATATCCTCCATGATGTCGTTCCAGCCCTTGCTTCCGGGTGATTCGGCCCTGACCAGATTCGGCAGATTCGCGTGCTCGAATTGACCGTCGGCATGGGGAATAAGAACGGGAATGTCGACACGCTCGAGCATCGGTATGTCATTGGCGCTGTCCCCGATTCCGACGAACCGCACCTCGTTTCCGATATGGCGCCGGAAGACGCCCTTCGCTATCTCGACCGCTTTCCCCTTATCCTGATGTACACCGATAAAATGATAAAATATTCCTCCCCGGGCGATCTTGATCCTGTCCTTTGAGGCCAGATGCTTCAGGTCTTCGATATCCTTCTCTTCACCGAGCAGAAAGGGCTCCGTAAACTCCCTTTCCTTTGCCAGCCTGGCCTTGTCGTAGGGCAGGCCGGTCATGTCCGCGATCTCCTGAATCGAACAGTCTCCGAATCCCCTGATCTTGAACCGGGGCGTCATCCTCTTTACGAACGCTCTTATTTCGGCATAGGGCATGCCCAATTGAATCAAGGCATACGACTTCACTTTGCTTCCGTCTGCCATGTCCCATCCCCGGTATCCCGCCGGAAAGAACAGGGCGGCGCCGTTCTCTATGATAAAGGGTTCCTCCAATCCCATTTCGCCCAGGATGATCTCGACCTCCGTCCGGGTCTTGCTCGTGGTCAAGACCAGAGGAATCTCCAATTTCTTGATTTTTTCCAGAGCGGGTCGCGCCTCTTCGAAGGAGTAGTCATCGTAGTTCAGTAAACTTCCGTCGAGATCGCTGAATATGACCCATCGCATGCGCTGCGTTTCCCCGTTTCTATTGCGTCCGACGGCATGGCCGAAGAGAAGATTGTTTTCAACCCTTGACCCTTGCGTAACTTCAAATTCAATATAGCCGATTTCCATTGATTTGTCTATGATCCGTCTGTCTTTTGTGTACAAAAGAACTTCGCATGAACGTCCCGGCCGCCTTTCTGACCCTGATCCCATGTGGATCTCTTAAGCGAAATACCTGGCGAAATCCGGTTTGAGCATAAAATCGTTTATATAGGAACGAATTGACAATGGCGGAATGGTTTTGTATTATGAAGAAAGGTATATAAGCGGGAAAAGATGGGATCAGGGAAAAGGGACGCTAAAGACAGGGGGGTGACGAAACATGAGAAAAGGCATCTTGGGATTTTTTGCGGTGGTCGTGTCGTGCATGCTGTTTGCGGGCTGCGCGTCGAAGATGGCGTATACGCCGGTTGATCTCAACCCCAAAATCGAGTCGGGACAATTCGTTCAGAAGACGGATAATTTCGTCGTTCTCTATGACACATCCGCTTCCATGGCTGAGCGGTTTGGCGTTGCCGATCGTCTGACCTTCGCGGAAGATGTGAGCAAGCGGATGATCGTGACGATTCCGGGTATCAAGCTGACATCCGGGCTGAGGACCTTCGGCGGCAAGAAGGGGGAAGAAAAAACAGAGCTGATTTATGGGATGACGCCTTTCAGCAAGACCGATTTTGTGAAGGCCCTGGACACGGTCGACGGGCCTTTCGGCCGAACGCCGCTGGGGCGAACCATTGAAGCGGCCGGTGAAGACATCAAGGGGCTGCCGGGAAATTCGGCCATCATCATCGTCAGTGATTTTGAGGAAATCACGGGCGTTGACGACATCAGGCCGAAGAGCGTCATCGAGAATGCCTCCAAGGTCAAGGCACAGTATGGAGACAGGCTTTGCATCTACACGGTTCAGCTCGGGAAAGTTCCTTCTCCCGGCGGAGAAGCGCTTGCTCAGGAGGTTGTCCGGGAAGGTAAATGCGGTTTTGCCGTGAATGCCGATGATCTCGGGACACCGGCCGCAATGGCTGATTTCGTCGAGAAGGTATTCCTTGGCCCGCCTTCGGCCCGGGAGACTGAGAAAGCGAAAGCGGCACCGGCCCAGGCAGCGGCGGCAGGAGCGGAGGTGGAAGGAGCCGCAATGGCTCCCGCGGCGGCAGCAGCAGCAGCAGAGACAGCGTTCGAGGACATCCGATTTGACTTTGACAAATACAATCTGAAGCCTGAGGCGCGGGAAGTGCTGAATAAAGTGGGCGAATTCATGAAAGCCGACAAGGAAGCCACGGTTCTGATCGAGGGCAACTGCGATGAGCGGGGCACGACGGAATACAATCTTGCCCTGGGAGAGAGACGGGCGACAAGCGCGGCGAAATACCTCATCGCTCTCGGTGTTGACAAGGCTCGAATCACCACGATCAGTTACGGTGAAGAGCGCCCGCTGGATCCGGGTCATAATGAGGAGGCCTGGGCGAAGAACAGGAGAGACCGTTTTGTCGTTACCCCGAAGAAATAACGCGGCGGTCCTCACGTTCCTTATAGTCAAGGACTTGCCGCGTTCCCGTGCGGCATCCTGACGCGCGTCGGGCGATAAAACCCATAGATCCATGATTCAAGTCGCATAGGCGGGTGGCGGAATCGAACCGCCACCCGCCGACATATCTCGAATGACCTTCCGGAAATTTTCTTGCCAGGGAATGGCAGCACATGGAACAGCAGAGAAACATCCTCATGATCTCGTCGGAGATGGCTCCCCTGATCAAGACCGGAGGGCTCGGCGACGTGGTGGGCGCGCTGCCCGCCGAGTTTATCAGGCGGGGATGCGATGTGCGCGTGGTCATCCCCAAGTATTCCGGTTGCAATCTTGACGGATATCACGTGGAAAAAATGGTTGAACCCATGGGGGTGCGGATGGGTGCCGGGCAGGAGTGGTGCAGCGCCTTCAGGGTCATGACGAAGACCGCCATACCCGTGTACCTCATTGACCATCACCGGTTCTTCTCGCGACCCGGTCTCTATCACGATTCCGGCATGAACGATTATCCCGACAACCCCCGCCGTTTCGGGTTCTTCACACGGGCGGCCCTGCAGTTGTGCCGGGACATGAACTTCCGGCCCGACGTCGTTCACGCCCATGATTGGCAGACCGCCCTCGCGCCGGCCTATCTCAAAATATGGGACTGGGATTCTCCGGTGCTCGGGCACGCGGCGTCGGTTCTGACGATCCACAATGCCGCTTATCAGGGCATCTACCCCGGGGCTCATTACGACTATCTCGGTCTCGGCTGGCAGAACTTCGTTCCCGACACGTTCGAGACTTACGGCAAGGTCCATTTCATCAAGGGGGGGATCCGCTACGCGGACGTGGTCAATACGGTCAGCCCCGGGTACGCCCGGGAGATCAGCACCCCTTATTCGTCCTATGGGCTTGCTCTTCCGCTTTCGAACAAGGGGGGAGACTTTTTCGGCATTCTGAACGGCGTTGATTACGACCACTGGTCACCGGAACGGGACACCTTCATTCCCGAGCGCTATTCATCGGACAACCTGGAGGGCAAGAGAACATGCAAGCGGGCCCTGCAGAAACACTTTCGTCTTGAAGAACGGGACGATGTGGCGCTCGTCGGCGCGATCGGGCGCTTCGTGCATCAGAAAGGCTATCACCTCCTCGCCCGGATTATCGACGCGGCGCTTCAGAACATGGCCCTTCAGTTCGTGATTCTCGGCACCGGTGACAACACCCTTGAAAGGTTCTTCGCCGATCTCCCGGGACGACGCCCCGGCCGCGCGGGTTCCCATATCGGGTTCAGCAACGACATGGCCCATCTCATCGAGGCGGGCTGCGATTTTTTCCTGATGCCGTCGCTGTATGAGCCGTGCGGATTGAATCAGATGTACTCGCTGCGCTACGGGACGCTTCCCATCGTTCGTGCGACGGGCGGTCTTGACGATACCGTTGTCAACTACGACGAAAACACGGGTGGAGGCACGGGCTTCAAGTTCCATGACGCCACTCCGGACGCGCTTTACCATACCCTCGAGTGGGCGCTCCGGACGTATTACGACAGGCCGGAGCACATGAATCAACTGATCGCGCGGGCAATGGCAGAGGATTTTTCCTGGGAGAAGAGCGCCGGGGAATATCTGAAGGCCTATGAACAGGCCATCGAAAACAAGAAACGTTATGACGCGCTGTTTTCATGAGGGTCCTTTGAGAGGATGATGCATACCTATAACGTGTTGATCATCGGGTCCGGTCCGGCCGGTCTCTTTGCGGCGATATGGCTCGAGCGTCTGGGGGTTGACGGCATTGCGGTCGTGGACCGAAAAGCATATCCCGCCGGAGGGCTGCTGAACGACGGCAAGCTGAATTTTGACTATCGCCTCGGCATGGATCTGAACGCTCTTCAGATCGATTCCGAAACGGCAAGGCACTGGATCGAAGTCATCAAACCGTATTTCACCCGCTTTCCTCAATGCCGCCAGGTGACCGTGGTCGACGAGAATCCCAGGATCGAAATATTGCGGGGCGTTGCCGAGGAGCAGGGTGTCCAGTTCATTGCGCCGGAGCAATGGCACTGGGGAACCGACCACGGCAAATCCGTCGTGGATTATTTGCGAAGTCACCTGAAAAAAACGACTCTCCTGCTGGGAACGGAAGTGCTGTCCATTGTGAAGAGCTGCGATGGACGGTTCGATGTCATCTGCCGGACCCATCGAAAAGAGGTCATTTGTTCCGCCGGTGTTATTCTGGCCGCGCCGGGGCGAAGCGGAGCCTACTGGCTGCGGGATGTGGCCGATAAAATGGAGGTCAGCCATCATTTCGGTCCGATCGATGTCGGCATCCGGGTTGAACTGAACAGACGGTTTTATGATGCCGTCACGGATCACGTGTACGATCCGAAATTCATTTTCAACACCTCCCGTCACGGCGATAAGGTCCGGACGTTCTGCACGAATCCGGGCGGCCGGGTTCGTGCGGAAGACTATTGGGGCTTCAAGCTGGTGAACGGAGATGCTCTCTCCGGCCGGAAAACGGACAATACGAATTTCGCCTTGATCAACACCGTGTCTCTGACCAAACCCTTTTCCGATACGACGGAGTACGGGCGCATGATCGCCAAACAGTTTTTCCTGCTGGGAGGAGGAAGGCCCATTGTTCAAAGAGTGGGGGACTTCCGGGAGGGCAGACGAAGTTCCCGATCAACATTCAACAGCAGCACGCGTCACTTCGGGCTGTGCAAGGCAACCTTCAATGCCACACCGGGCGATATCACCCTCGGCATGCCGGCGCGCATCATCGACAATCTCTGGGAGTCTCTGAAGAAGCTCGACAAGATTGTGCCCGGCATTCTTCACCCTTCCACCCTTTTCTACGCGCCGGAGATCAAGTTCTTCGATACGCACTTTCCGACGGACCGGAATCTCGAAACGAATGTGAGCGGCATCTTTGTGGCCGGGGACGGCGCCGGAAAGAGTCGCGGGATCGTGGGCGCGGGAATTTCTGGAATCCTGGCCGCGAATGGAATGGCCGCGAAATATTTCGGCAAACACGAAACGATCACGTGACGGTTCGCCGGAAGAAAGATGAAGCCGCACCGCTCTATGCGGTCGCACCGGGCTCATCACTTTGATGCCCGGTCGGGGCGGCGGGTCTGACGACGGCGGCGACGCTTTCAATCCCAAAACGAAAAACCCTTTGACCTCATCGATCAAAGGGTTTTTCTTATATGGTGATCCCACCGGGATTTGAACCCAGGTTCTCGGCGTGAGAGGCCGATGTCCTAACCGCTAGACGATGGGACCAATGGCTGGGGGACAAGGATTCGAACCTCGGTAGCAAGATCCAGAATCTTGAGTCCTACCACTAGACGATCCCCCAATGGTAGTCGGAGGCGGGAATTTAGACAATATGGCGTAAAAAGTCAAGGCGAATCTCCTTATCCGTCGGCCTTGCTGAATTCAAGGGCGCTCTTGATGCGCGCCATGACCTTGTCCTTTCCCAGGGTGATCATGACCTGATCGATCCCGGGGCTCACGGTCTTCCCCGTCAGGGTCACGCGGAGCGGCTGGATAACGTTTTTGAGCTTCATGGTCCGTTTTTCGGCGATGGTCCGCAGCATGTTTTCAACCCCTTCTTTTGTGTAATCGGAAAGGGCGGTCAGTTCTTCGAGAACCGCGGCCAGACATTCTTTTCCTTCTTTGCCGAAAAATTGTTCGGCGAGCTTCGGATCGTAATCCAGATTGTCCCTGAAATAGAAAGCCCCCGATTCCGCCATCTCGATCAGAGTTTTGGAACGCGTTTTGAGATCGCCCACCACGTTTTTTACCAATGCCTTGTCGGTCACCCGGAGATCCATGTCCTTCAAAAACGGGCGGAGCAGATCCGCCAGCCGGTCCGGGTCCCCTTCCTTGATGTAATGCTGATTCAGCCAGAGGAGTTTTTCCGGGTTGAAGACCGCTGCCGACCGGCCCACGCTCTCCAGCGAGAAATAGCGGATGAGCTCGTCGAGCGAGAAGATCTCCTGGTCGCCGTAGGACCATCCAAGTCTTACCAGGTAGTTGACGAGGGCCTCGGGGAGGTAGCCCATTTCCTGGTAGGCCATGACGGAGGTCGCCCCGTGGCGCTTGCTGAGCCTTGCCTTGTCGGAGCCCAGGATCATGGGGACGTGGGCGAATTTCGGGACCTCGTAACCCAGGGCTTCGTAAAGGAGAATCTGGCGGGGGGTGTTGTTCAGATGGTCATCGCCCCGGATAACGTGGGTGATCCCCATTTCCGCGTCGTCGACGACCACGGCGAAATTGTAGGTGGGATATCCGTCGCTCCGCTCGACGATGAGATCGTCGAGTTCTTCGTTATTGAATTGGATGAGACCTTTGATCAGATCATTGACCGTGGTCATCCCGATCTGGGGCGTTCGGAAGCGCACCACCGAACCGGGTTTCCATTCAAGGTTTTTCTCACGGCAGGTCCCGTCGTATTTCGGTTTCCGTCCCTCGGCGAGCGCCTGTTTCCTCTTTTCTTCCAGCACATCGGGTGTGCAGATGCACCGGAAGGCTTTTCCCGTGTCAAGAAGTCTGCGGACGGCCTCCTTGTATCTGTCAGTACGCTCCGCCTGGTAATACGGTCCTTCATCCCAGTTCAGTCCAAGCCATGTCATGGCATCGAAGATCGCCCGCGTGGATTCCTCCGTTGAACGCTCCTGATCCGTGTCCTCTATCCGAAGAATGAACTTTCCGCCGTAATGTCGTGAATATAGCCAGTTGAAGAGGGCTGTTCTCGCCCCGCCGACGTGAAGATATCCCGTCGGGGACGGGGCAAATCTCGTTCTTATTTTATTGTCATTGGACATTTCCACAGGACCTCGATTTTTAATACGTTTTATAAGGTGCCCTGTCATGGATTGTCAAGTCTGTTTTCTTTTTCACTCCCATCAGGAGTGTGTTTTTTTTGCAACACAACGATGCCGCGGCCGGGAAAATATTGAAGAGATGATAGTCCCTGATAATCCCCGCCGCACGGGCAGGGCCGGTTTTCCCGCCTTTCCGGTCTTCAGGTGGTATATAACTTGCTTTCCGGTACGGCATGTCCCGTTCCGGTGCGAATACACGTTCAATACAGGTACTTTCACGCAAGAAATCCGTCCAGTTTCTTGTTATTTTTGGATCGACGAAAAACCAATAATATTACTTGACAGGACATGCTGCTTTTAATTAGATTTACCGCTTACCTCCGTTCCCTGAAAAGGGAGGATCTCATTGAAGAGAGCGGCGGATGTGAGGTAAAGGTCATTGAAAATCAAGGTTGGAAATATCCCGGAGGAGGGATTGGAATTTCACTTTTCCCAGGAGGGGGAAAAATTCCTGCAGCTTCTCCCGGGAAAAGAGAAAAACGATTTTTCCCTTCACGGCCTGAAGGTGACCGGTTCCGTTCAAAAGGTTTGCAATGCGGTCTCTCTTCAGGTGAAGCTTGAAACGGCCATTGGAATGGAATGCGGGCGCTGTCTGGAGCCCGTGACCTGTCCGGTCGAAGCGGAGTTTGTCTATACCCTCGTGCCTGCCGAGGGAAAGATCGGGGAGGAGGATTCTTCACGGTCCGACGAAGATCTGAACTTCGGTTATTACAGCGATGAGGTGATTGAGCTGGACCCTCTTGTCATGGAACAGATCGTCCTTCGCGTTCCAATCAAACCGCTTTGCGATGATCTCTGTAAAGGGCTCTGTCCCCATTGCGGGACCAATCTCAATACAGACAGCTGCGGGTGCAAAAGCGGGATTATCGATCATCGATTTTCAGCTTTGAAGAATTTTAAGGTTACGAAATAAAATCAGATTCATAAAAGGAAGGTTATCCGATGCCAAACCCAGTCAAGAGACATTCGAAATCAAGAAGAAACAAGAGGAGATCTCACGATTTTCTCACACCAACCATTACGTCCCTCTGTCCTCAGTGTAATGAACCCAAACTGCCTCACCAGGCTTGCCCGCACTGCGGCACTTACAAGGGCAGGGAAGTGCGCGCTGTAGAAAAGGCTTCCTGACGCTTTGAGAAAAAAGTCAGGGGGCACAGGTGAATAATTTAGGTATTGTTTTCCCCGGCCAGGGCACGCAGCATGTCGGGATGGGAAGCGATTTGCATCAGGCGTTTCAGGAGGCAAGAAACGTCTACGAAGAGGCCTGTGATGTTCTCGGCTTCGATATCCTGTCCCTTTGTTTTGAGGGACCCCGGGAGGAACTGGACCGGACTGTAAATACCCAGATTGCCGTCCTGACGACGGACATGGCGATTTACAGGATATTTGAAAGGGAAACCGGCCTCCAGCCGATGATCATGGCGGGGCACAGCCTCGGGGAATACAGCGCTCTGTGCGCGGCGGGCGCCCTTCCTTTTGTCGACGCCCTGCTCCTGGTGTCCGCGCGCGGTCAGTATCAGCAGGAAGCGGTTCCCGTCGGAACAGGCGCCATGGCTGCGGTGATTGGTCTGAATGAGGCGCAGGTGGGGGCCCTCTGCCGGGAGGTCAGTTCAAATAACGGCGCTGTCTTTCCGGCGATCATCAATGCCCGGGACCAGATCGTCATTTCCGGTTCTCTGGGGACGATTGAAAAGGCCGTGGTCAGGGCCAGGGAATTGGGGGCCATGAGAGCGCTCAAGCTCCCCATAAGCGTTCCCTGTCATTGCCCTCTGCTGGATGAGGCGGCCAGGCGGTTTGCCGGGGATCTGGAAGGTGTGGAGTTCGGGAATTTCGAGGTGGACGTCATTCCGAACTGTGATCCCGAAGAGACCTATACGCGGGACTCGGCGAAGGACTTCCTGGTCAGGCAGGTTCATTCTCCCGTGTACTGGCAGGCCTCGATCGAAAGGATGGTCCGCATGGGCATTGACACGATTGTCGAAATCGGACCGAAACGGACGCTCACCAATCTCACGAAGAGAATTGACGCGGGCATACGGGTTGCCAATGTGGAAGACCTGGCGTCATTGAGAAAAACAAGGGAATTGCTGAAGGGCTGGGAGTTGAATTTATGAATCTGGAAGGGAAAGTGGCGCTGGTTACGGGCGGGTCGCGGGGGATAGGCCGCGCCATATCCATGAGGCTGGCGAAAGACGGCGCCCATGTCTTTGTGAATTACGCCCGCAACGAGAAAGCCGCTGAAGAAACGCTCCGAATGATTCTCGAACAGGGCGGCTCCGGCGAGGTTTTTCCTTTTGACGTGTCGAATTACAAAAGTGTTCAGGAGGCCGCCGGCGCTATCGTGAAGAAGAAGGGCCGCCTGGACATTCTGGTGAATAACGCCGGGGTTTCCGTGGACGGTCTCATCGCAATGATGAAGGAAGAGGACTGGGACAGGGTCATTGCGAACAACCTGAAAGGCGTCTTCAACTGCTGCCGGGCCGTGGTCCGCCAGATGATCAGGCAGCACGGGGGGCGAATCGTCAATATCAGTTCCGTCGTGGCGGCCACGGGGAACGCAGGCCAGGTCAATTACAGCGCTTCCAAGGCAGGGGTCGAGGGCCTCACGAAATCGATGGCCCGGGAACTTGGTTCGAGGAATATCTGCATCAATGCGGTGGCTCCGGGATTTATTGAAACGGACATGACGGCGTTCCTTAAAGAGGATGAAAGGGAGAAGGTCAAAAGCCAGATTCCCCTTGAAAGGCTGGGAACCCCGGAAGACGTGGCAGGTGTTGTCCGGTTTCTCGTATCGGAAGAGGCCGGTTATTTGACGGGACAGGTCATTCACGTGAACGGCGGTCTATACATGTAGCTAAAAAAGCGAAAGCACTATTGAAGGAGGATGTCTTAGATGTCATCAATCGAGGAAAAAGTTATTGAGATTATCATGGAGCAACTGGATGTAACGAAGGAAGAGTGCGTTCCCGAAGCCGCCTTCATTGACGATCTGGGAGCCGACTCCCTGGATATCGTAGAACTGGTCATGGCCATGGAAGAGAATTTCGCTATTGAAATCAGCGATGATGAACTCATGAAGATCCGAACGATCCAGGACGTCATTGATTTCATAAAGAAGAAGCGGGGGACGCTGAACTAAGGAAGAAGCCTGAGCTGGAGCCGCCCATTGAAAAGAAGGGTCGTCATAACAGGTCTTGGGACCGTCAATCCCCTCGGCAATTGCGTGAGAGATTCGTGGGAGGGGATCTGTTCCGGAAAATCGGGAATCAGGAG
>Ga0268280_1001932_pt1 | contig 12908 bp, 9 predicted proteins | sample saktaG_9_FD_190139 | JGI IMG/M metagenome (GOLD analysis project Ga0268280, IMG submission 190139) | Saline water microbial communities from Sakinaw Lake, British Columbia, Canada - sak_2011_5_24_40m | ecosystem: Environmental > Aquatic > Non-marine Saline and Alkaline > Saline ...
TCTGCGAGGAGGCTATCGCTGCAGGCGTCAATTCTTTCGGGCTTGCGATACATGGGGATATCCCTGAGGTTCATGATTTCCTTGTCGGTGTTCCTGGTGCATTCAACCAGGTGGTTCAAGGAATAAAAAATCTTGTCTCTCTCGGCCAGTCTGTTGTTACCAATACTGTTGTTGTGAAGGCCAATTATAGGCGTGCTCCCAAGATCGCCAGCTTGTTGATCAATCTTGGCGTGAACCAATATCAGATGGCTTTTGTGCATGGATGCGGCTGGGCAGGTAATAATTTTGATTCGGTAGTTCCCAGGATGAGCCTTGCTGCTCCTTACATCGTGGAGGCTTTGAGGCTGGGTGTTGAGAATAATGTCAATGTCATGGCAGAGGCCATCCCTCCATGTTTGCTTTCAGGATATGAAGACTATGCTTCAGAGAACTTCATCCCTTTTGCAGAGGTCAGGGAAAAGACCTTCTTTGTAGAAGATTTCGGCAAGATCAGGAAGTCCGAGCTCAAGTCCAAGTTCAAACAATGCATTGAATGCGTTTACAGCCGTTGCTGTGAGGGTCCTTGGAATGATTATCCTAATCATTTTGGAGATGAGGAGTTCGTGCCTGTCATCAAAGCCAGCAGACGCAGGAAGGGGAATCTCTGATGGTTGGTGGTAATAAATCTGTAAAGGGTAAGCGGCCATTGTTGTCCGGTGATGGCCGGAAACAGTATGGCGGCGCCCATCTTCCTGATTTCAAGCTCAATTTTTTCAGGTCTAAGAAGATAAAGGAAAAGTTCTTTATCAGCACTGACATGGGCAGCTGGGTCTTGTTATCTGAGAGCGAATATGCCCGATTATTGGACGGAGACCTGGATGTTCATCTCTTCAAGAAGCTCGAGAAGGTAGGGATTGTCCTCACGGATTCCAACAAGGAGTGGGTCATGCAGCAGTATCGCAGGAATTATTGGCATCTGATCACCGGCACTTCCCTTCACATAATCGTTCCAACATTGAGATGCAACCACAGCTGCGTCTACTGCTATGCCAACAGGGTGCCTGAATCTGCGGAAGGTTATGATATGACTGTCGAGACAGCTACCAAGGTGGTTGATTTTATCTTTCAATCTCCTGCATCGACAATAACCATAGAGTTCACCGGTGGGGAGCCTTTGCTGAATTTTTCGATAGTGAAGTATATTGTGGAGTATTCTGAAAAGCTCAACAAGAAGTTCAAGAAATCAGTACTTTATGCTCTTGTGACGAACGGCGTCCTGCTGGATAGGAACATGATAGAATTTTTCATTGACCATAACGTCGGCCTGTGCATCTCTTTGGACGGGCCTAAGGATGTCCACGATAACAACAGGAAGTATCTTGATGGCAGTGGTACGTATGATGATGTGATAAAGAGCATACGCCTTCTCCATGATGCTTTTAAGGAGAAGAAGATCAGGCAGAACTTCAATCTCATCCCCACCATATCAAGGTATTCTTTGCTTCACTGGAAGGAGATTGTCGATGAGTATGTGAAACTGGACTTCCGCATTTTGAGATTTAAGTTTGTCAATTATTTTGGCTTCGCGGAGCGTTTCTGGAAGGAGATTGGCTATACCCCTCAAGAGTATCTTCCGGTCTGGGAAAAAGCCTTCGATTATTGCCTTGAGCTGACCAGGAAGGGCAAGCCTGTCATAGAGCAGATGGGATTGTATGTCACAAGAAAAATTATTGAGATGAGGGATATTGGTTTCTGTGAGCTGCAGGTCCCTTGCGGTGCTGCGCGCGGCCAGATAGTTTATAATTACGATGGCGGCATATATCCTTGCGATGAGTCCAGAACATTCCCTGAGCTCAAGATTGGGAGCGTCTATGATAATAGTTACGAGGAAGTCTTGTCTGGCCCGATCGTGACCGCTTTCCTTAATATGTCCTCCAACCTCAGCCTTAAGTGCGATAGCTGCGCATATTATTCTTTCTGCGGCCTTTGTCCGCTCCAAGCCTATTCTGAAAGGAAGAATATCCGCCCTCACGTCCCGGGTGACATGAAGGGTGAGATACACAGAGGGATGATAGACCATATATTAGGGAAGATAGTCGGCTCGGAGAAAGGCCTTGCTGAGCTCAAGGATTCTATCAGAAGAGCCAACCGTGAGCATGAATTGAACGTATCTGGCAGGGGAACAAAAGAAGAATGAGAGGAGAATGAACCAACATGGGCAAACGCGTCGATCTTAAGGTAGGCTATTCCTGCAATAATTCCTGCCTGTTCTGTCTCCAGAGGGATAATAGGCCTTTGGGGAATAAATCCCTATCTGAGATTAAGAGGGATCTGGAGCTATCAAGGAAGAATGGCTGTGATGAGGTTGTGTTCACTGGTGGGGAGCCTACTATCAGGAAGGATTTCTTGGAGATGGTGAGGTATGCTAAGAGCCTTTCTTACGAGGTCATCCAGGCTCAGACCAATGGACGGATGTTTTTTTACAAGGATTTCTGCGAGGAGACCATAGCCGCCGGCGTCAATTCTTTTGTCATCGCTATCCATGGGGACATTCCTGAGGTTCATAATTTCTTGGTAGGCGTTCCTGACGCGTTCAAACAGGCGGTCCAGGGCGTGAAGAATCTTGTTTCGCTCGACCAGTCTGTTGTTACCAATACGGTCATTGTTAAGGCTAATTATAGGCGCGCCCCAAAGATCGCCAAGCTACTGATTGGCTTGGGGATTCGCCAGTATCAGATGGCTTTTGTTTGCGGCCGAGGAGGGGCTGGTGCTAATTTTGATTCAGTAGTCCCTAAGATGAGCCTTGCCGCCCCCTTTGTCATCGAAGCATTGAGGATGGGCATTGAGAACGGCGTCACAGTCATGGCAGAGACCATCCCTCCATGCCTGCTCCCAGGTTATGAGAATTACACTTCTGAGAAATTCATACCATTCACAGAGATAAGGGACAAGGCCTCTTTCATAGGGGACTTAGGAAAGATGAGGAGGTCTGAGCTTAAGTCTAAGTTCAAGCAATGCAAGAGATGCATTTATGACCGCTGCTGCGAAGGCCCTTGGAATGATTATCCTGACCATTTCGGGAATGAGGAGTTTGTGCCCGTCACCAGGGCCCGCAATAAGAGCAAGGGTCGTTCATGAATGAGAGCTCTTTTTTTCAGTATCAGAAGGGCATAGTAAAGATGATACAAGGATGATACGCCTGTTCTACCATCTAGGTTTTCGTAATATTTAAAAACCAGGATTCAAACCACATCCTGTGGTCGGTGATAATCAAGAGGGGAAAGATTATGTTTTCGGCAGCATACTTATCAATAAGATAAAATGCTCAAATAATTGCGTTTTTTGCAAAGCAGGCAGCTTAGATTATCCTGATGATCTCAGCGAGGAATCAGTGGCCCAGCTCGAGCACGATACAAAATATTTCTTTGAGAAGGGAATCAAGACAGTGGATGTTTCAGGGTCTGAGCCTTTGAAATATTCCGGGATCATTCCATACCTTAGACGGATCAGGAGCTTATTCGATACTATTATCGTTCTTGATCCAGGGCTTAAGCTGGCGAATGAAAATTTTGCGAAGGCTTTTATCCGGACTGGTTTTGACAGGATTGTCCTGCCAATCTACGGATCCGCACCTGCAGTGCACGATGCCTGTGTGCAGAACAAAAGAGCTTTCAAGAAGCTCGTGGCCGGAATTCGCAACCTTCAAAAATTTAAGAAAGATCACCAACAGATTGAGATTACAACAATCATCCTGAAACAGAACAAGCACAACATTGTTGATCTGGCAATGTTCCTAAGAGACGAGCTAGGATTTTCAGGCATTGTCGTGAACGCACCAATGGCTACAGAGGAAGGCGTAGGAAGTTTTTTTGATGAATTCAGCGTTTCTTTTGCTTCAATCAGGGATGTCATTCTCGGGCTTTCCAAGATAGAAGGGATGAGCTTTGATTTCAAATATATCCCTCTCTGTATTTTTTCAGAGGAAGAGCTCCGCTGGTTTAATAGGCACGGCAGGAGGATGACTTTTTTTAATGTTTTTTACACGTACAATCTTCCGGACGGGAAAAAATACGAAGACCATGCAAAATATGTCAAGCGTTACCGTGAGCAGGTTCATTTCCCGACCTGCGATAAGTGCTATCTTAAGAAAAACAACATCTGCAGCGGCATACTACGGCTGCATTACACCAAGAATGCCAGGTACAGATTTCATGCCATCACCAAGGAGACTTATGATGAGATCAAGCCGATTATCATCTGCGGGAGTGTGAATAAGCAGGATGGCTAGCGCCATGAGAATGGGGAATCACCCTAAAAGGATAATTTTATAAACTTCTTGAGCCCTCAGTTACTATAAAGCCCGATAGCACAAATCGAGATTAATTGTGCCAAAAGGGCAAGATACTGCCAAAGTTTTTCCCAGGGGTGCATTGTTGCCAAAGAAAAAAATCAAGCAAAGAGTAAGCGATTTGATACCTTCGATCAAGAGGGATTTCTATACTTTTCTCTCTGAGGAGGATGGAAAAATAACTAAGCAAGCTTTGGTCACAATCGGCTCGCTTCTTGGCATTGGCGTGATGTCAACAATAATCAGCTCCAATCCAGTGATAGCTTCCCACTCAAACAGCATGACTGCCTCTTACTCGGGTTCGACAGTAAGCGGGACTCACTCACATCATTCTACTCATTCTACTCATGCTACTCATGCTACTCATGCTACTCATTCTACTCATGCTACTCATGCTACTCATGCTTCTCATTCTACTCATGCTACTCATGCTACTCATGCTTCTCATTCTACTCATGCTACTCATGCTACTCATGCTACTCATGCTACTCATGCTACTCATTCTACTCATTCTACTCATGCTACTCATGCTACTCATTCTACTCATTCTACTCATTCTACTCATGCTACTCATGCTACTCATTCTACTCATTCTACTCATGCTACTCATGCTACTCATGCTACTCATGCTACTCATGCTTCTCATTCTACTCATGCTTCTCATTCTACTCATGCTTCTCATTCTACTCATGCTTCTCATTCTACTCATGCTTCTCATTCTACTCATGCTTCTCATTCTACTCATGCTACTCATTCTACTCATTCTACTCATGCTTCTCTGGTTCCCCCATAGATGTTTTTTGTTGTGCTCCAGTCACGAAAAAGACAGCACATATGCTTCCTTGAGAAAAAGCTGCTGCAACTAATGCCGCATGTAGCAACAAGCATTCTATTAATCTTATCAGCCTCTGGCTACCAAGACCCAATTATAAGTGTCAGAAGAGTTCTTCATGCAAGCATATAAGAAATCATCAGTGCCTCCGGAGCTCGGAGTGAACCACATGGTTCCACGGACAGTAGAGTCGCATGTTGGCTTGGCTGCGGTCGTGTTCATCCTGATGCCGCCAGCCACCTCGAGAGCGACAGCAGGATCTGTCGTTCCGATGCCTACGTTGCCGCCCTGTTCCTGCAGGACAAGCGGGTTTGTTCCAGACCCGCTATAAATCGCGTCCCGTATGCTCCCGCTTGCATTTTTCTTGGTTATTATCCAAAAGTCGTCCCCTGTGCTTATTATCCCTATCCCATTTGCTCCTCCATTAGACACGTTACCTACGTTTACTTCCAGTTTAACTAATGGACTCGCAGTCCCTATTCCTACTCTCGCCCCGCTCGCGCTTCCGTTGATGTATAGTGTCCCTCCGATGTTGGTCTGCTCTGTCCCGTCGCTGTCGACGGTTATCGCGGCTGTTGTTGTTGCTCCTCTTCCGGTGACTGTTGCGAGCGTGTCTGCTTCTGCGATTAGCACTGTTGTGCTGTTTGCTGCTGTTATGTGCCCGAATGTGTCTAGTGTCAGGTTTTGTATTACTGCTCCTCCGGTGTTTGCTATGCTTGCCTGGGATGATGTGTCTGTGTGGTTTATTTGTGTGCTGGTTATTGTTATTCCTTGGCCTGCAGAGTACGTTGTGTCTGAGTCTGTGAATGTTGCTGTTAGGTTTGTCATTCCTGTTCTTGCAAGGTTTAATTGTATTATGCTTCCTGTTTCGTTAAAGCTTATTGCTGTTGTGTAGTTGTTTCCGTCTGCTCCGCTCGGCCAGCTTGTCTGGCAGCTTCCCGCAAGGCAGATTTCCGGTGCGTAGAGCTTTGAGCTTCCGCTCACGTTCACGCTTCCGTTGACGTCGAGCTTCTGAGTCGGTGCTGCTGTTCCGATGCCTACATCGCCGGTTGTATTTTTTATTGTTATCCTATTTGCGTTATTTGTTCTTAACCATAAGTCATGGGAAGTCATAGAACCAACAAAAGCTCCGCCATTTGTGCTTGTTCCCATAATAAACTCAATATCGTTAGTTATATCTCTACCTCTGAAATAAGCTGCTCCTGCGCCGTAGATCCCGATAGTTTTGTCTTGATTGCCTGTGATATTTGGGGTTTCATAAGAACCAAGTGTTAATTTATCCCCCGGTTCCGTCGTCCCTATTCCTACTCTATCATTGGTTGAGTCTATGTGCAGTGTGTCTGTGTCGAATGTGTAGTTGCCTGTTGCTGTGTCTCCGTCGTTGAATAGGTATGAGTCTATTATTCTTGCGCTTGCTATTGTTCCGCTTGTTATGTTTTCTCCTGCTATTGTTATTGTGCTTTGTGTATGGATGTGGCTGTCGTCTCCTACTATTGTTGCTCCGTGTGTTCCTGTTACGTCCCCGACGAGCGAGGTGTATGTTCTTATTATTGTTGTGTTGTCGTATTCGCTGTCTCTTGTTATTGTGCTTGCTATTCTTGCGTCTGCTATTGTTCCGCTTGTTATGTTTTCTCCTGCTATTGTTATTGTTGTTTGTGTGTGGCTGTGGCTGTCATTTACTACTTCTGGGTCTGGGTATGTTCCGCTTAGGTCTCCTCCTGCTGCTCCTGATGGCGCTGCTCCTGTTATTGTTACGTTGCTTGCGCTTGTTATTCTTCCGTATGTGTCTATTGTTATTGCGCTTACGTGTGTTCCGTCCCCGTAGTTTCCTGCTGTTGCTCCGCTCGTTGGCAGCCTTGCAGCGTTTATTGTTCCTGCTGTTATGTTTTCTCCTGCTATTGTTATTGTGCTTTTTGTGTGGCTGTGGCTGTCGTCGGTCACTGTCGCTGCAAGGCCTGTCCCTCCTAGGTCTCCTCCTGACCATGTGCTTGTGGTATAGATGCCATTAGTCACAAACCCTGCAGTTAAGCTTGCGGCTGTTCCTGTGAGCCCTGTTCCTGCTCCGTAGTATGTTGTCGCGTTCACGCTTCCGTTGACGTCGAGCTTCTGCGTCGGTGTTGTTGTTCCTATTCCTACTGCTCCGCTGCTGTTTATTCTCATCCTTTCAGTAGCAGATCCTCCAGTTACAAATCTTAAAACTCCAGCCGCATTAATAGCCCCAATGGTAAGGCCTCCTGTGTTTGCTGCGTAAAGATATGCAGAATTTCTAAGATATAATCCGCTCTCGGCGTAAGCACTGTTGAAATAGCTCATCCCTCCATATTTCCCGCCACTGGTTGATTCTCCGACGTAAAATGATGGTGCTGCTGTTGTTGTAGGATTGATAGTTTTCATATCCGTTGTTGCAGTGATGGATGCGGCACCATCTATATTTCCGCTGACGTTCACGCTTCCGTTCACGTCGAGCGCTTGTGTTGCTGTTGCTGTTCCTATTCCTATGTTGCTGTTGTATTGGTATATTTCGCTGTTGTTCAGTGTTGTCGCGTCTTTCCACATCGGCAGGTAATATGCTGTTCCTGTTCCGTTGACGTTTCCAGAGCCGCTTCCTCCTGCTGGCCATGCTGCTTTGCAGTCTCCGGCGATGCAGACTTCCGGTGCGTAGAGCTTTCCTGTTGAGTTTGATATGTTGATGCTTCCGTTCACGTCAAGCTTCTGCGTCGGAGTGGTTGTTCCTATTCCTACATTTCCTCCATCATTGATTCTAAAAACTTCTGCTCCATTATCACGAGCCATAAATATAGGAACTGCAAATGCTCCATTATCCGCTATAAGAGCAGATGAAACAAATGTCGGGTCAGAATTTTGAAGTCCGAAGTATCCGCCTATCAATGTAGGAGTTGCTGCTGCATTATAACTTAATCCCATAACGCCAATATTCAATGCAGATGCTTTATCTGTTATCGCCATACCTATCAAGCCAGCATTTTTGTTTCCATTAAACGCTTCTCCTGCTGCTCCAATATTAGCACCCGTTGTAGTTCCTTGTGCTCTACTACGATAACCCGCATTACCATTAACAGAAGAAAGAGTGCTCATAGTTCCATTGGCACTGTTGGTCACGATCAATCCCATCGTTGCTCGAGCTCCAGTAAAACCTGAAAGTAAACTAAAACTTGTGGCGATTATTTTTGAGTTTGACGAACCTGTTGAGTTGAATTCTATTCTCATACCGGTCTCGGTTGTTGTTCCTGGATTGGCTAAAGCACCAGTTATATACAAAGCATTTGTTCCTGATGGGATTGAACCGGCATCTACCATCAATTTGCCTGATGGACTTGCCGTCCCTATTCCTACATTTGTTCCGTCATCGTACATCACTGAGTTTCCTACTGCGGTGGCTCCGGTCCATTTAGCGACATAATTCTCAGTTCCGCTCCCTGTGACATTCGCTCCTCCGAGCGCGCTCGGGCAGTCAGTTCCGTTGGCTAGGCAGACTTTTATCCCCCTGATGTATGCCTCTCCGAGGATGCTGAGGTTGCCTGTGACTGTGAGGTTCTTGCTGATGAATGCGTTCACTGTGTCTCCGCTGTCCCCGAAGTACACAGTCCCTACTCCGCTCAGGCTGTTGAGGTAGAGGTTTCCAGGGCTGTTTACGTACATATCCCCAGTACCTCCTCCTGTTCCTACTATGCTGTTCCTTGTGCCTGAGGGTATGTTGCCGTTGGCGTATATGTCTAATGAGCTCGACAGGGCGACAAATCCTCCCTTTAATGATGCGTTGTAGCTTACGTTGAAGCTTCCATTCAGCTCAGAATCTCCCTGCTGCTCTATGTAGAGTGTATCGTGGCCTGGGTCGTTGGCTGCGAGGACGATGCTCATCGCGAGCAGGGCTGCGAATAATAAGATCACCAGTTCCCTTTTCGCATTATCTTTTGTCCTGTTCATATTCATTGCACGGTCACGTCTGCTGTTGTCCTTTCCTGCACCAGGTTGCCTCTCAGGTAGAGGTCTCCTGTTATCCTGTCGAAATATCCTAGGTTTGTGTTCTTCCTGTTCTGTATCATGAAGCTCTCCCCGCTAGGCACAAGGTTGAATTGCTCTTCGTACACCCGTCCTCTTAGATGCAGGTCTCCTGTCTCTGTGTCGATCCAGGCAGTTGATATTTCAGTCTCTCCGTCATTGACAAAGTAGCTCACCCTGAAGTCTCTCGGTCCTGGCGCTCCTGTGCTGTCTTCTATCAGCATTCCTGTTATCATGAAGTTCCCGAAGGTGGTCACTCTCGCCACTGTGCTTCGGTCATAGTTCTCTATGTAGATGGCCTTGTTCTTGAAGTACTCTTCCTCATTGCCTTCGATGCACTCTGCAGGCCTGAAGTTGGGGTTGGGGTTGCTGCAGGCGTCTTCAGGCAGGGTGATTGGTTCTGTGATTGGCAGGGTTATGTTATCGCTTTCATTTCCGGTGATGTTATCTTCTGTCGGTTCTGGCGGCAGACTCTCGTTAGTTATTACATCCGTTATCGTCACAAGGAATATGTTGCTTACCACTAGCTCTGATTCGTCGCTTGCATACACATAGACTGAGTATGTCCCTGTCACATCAGAGCTTATGGTCAGCTCGTCTTGGTCTATGCTTGTCTGTATCTCTGCGGGTGCGCTGACATCATAATATATTGTTGAATCATCAGGGTCTGTGAAATAGTCATCCAACGTTATCATCTTTTCCTGCCCTGCCAGTATCACGATGTCAGGCAGTGTCTTGGTCTGGCTCGGAGCCTGGTTCTCCTTGTTCTGTGAAAGGCTTATGTTGGTTATCGTGAGGGTCGCTCCTTCAGCCAGCTCCACCACAAGGATAGGGTTGCTTGTCTCTGGTATGCTGCAGCTCTCGACGCATACTGCCTCGAAGCTGTACACTCCGTTAGTCTCATTCGTTGTCTCTGTGATTGTCTGCGATGCTGTGTTGTCAAGTTGCTCTGTCTCGTTTGTGATGTTATTAACTACGCTGAAGCTTGTCTCCAACCTTACGATGTCGATGGAGTCTGAGATGACTGCTACAACGCTGTATTCTCCTATTTCTGCAGGGATATACTTTGTTGTTGTGTTGGTTACGATAACCTCGGTGTTGTTGTTGTGGGTGACATAAACAGAAGCTTCTGTCCCTTCCGGCGTGATGATTATCTGCGCTCTCTCTCCGAGAGCGTAGGTTGTCTTGTCTGTCCTGAGAGAATATTCTCTTGTGACAGTCTGCTCTGCTGTGTTGACTATCTCCCCTACAAGATATTCTATGCTTTCAGTCCTCAGCTTCACGACTGCTCTCTCGCCTGTCAGCGTCCCGCTTATCCTGAAGCCTGTGATTCCTGTCAGCTCAAGCTGTGTCTCTGTCGAATTGTCAAATGTCCTTTCGTAGGCTGTTGTCTCATGCACTGACTTCACGACATAACCTGTCAATGCGCCGGGGTTTGTCATTATGATTCCTATCATTGCCATGAGTATGAGCACTATCGTCGCTGCGCTTATGGCTATCAGCTTCTTGTTGCCGCGCTTTGCCTGTTCTTCCTGCTCTGCTTTTCTTTTTAAGCCAGCAATCTGGCTTTCGATGTAGCCCAGAACTTCTGATTTGTCCTTTCCGCAGAGCTTCTCGTGCATCATGAGGCTGTATTCTATCCTGTTCATCTCGTTTCTTGATACTTTCGCATCTAGCTCTGAGCTGAATCTTACTAGTTCATTCCTGGTCTCTTCCAGTTTTTTTATTTCTTCGTCATAGCTCATTTTTTATTCAGCCCTAGTTTTTTCGCTGTCTCGAGAGTATCCTCTGCCTCTTTGATCTTCTTGAGAGAATTATTGATGAAATGCGACACGGCAGCCTGGCTTATCGAGAGTTTCTTGCTTATCTCTACCTGTGTGAGCTTCTTGGCTCGTAATTCTAGAACTTGCACTTCTTTCTCTGTCAGCATGCCGCTAATTTCAACCAATCACTTAACTTAAATTAGTTATATTGGTTTTATTTGATATATTATTTTTATAATTTGTTTTAGTTATATTTAAATGTTTTGGTGATACACTGCCCAAAAACCATAAAAACAGCACTACTTCACCTAATCTCATGAACGATGCCAAGAGAAAAGATCTGGAACGGCAGGGCTACCGCCTTGCAGGAGAGCACTCGGCAGTCAAGATATGCCTCTGGGCCAAGAAGAGCCTTCGCGGAGAGGGAACCTGCTATAAGCAGAAGTTCTACGGCATAGGCAGTCACCGCTGCGTCCAGATGACACCCTCCCTGCCGAACTGCACCCTCCGCTGCGAGTGGTGCTGGAGAGACATAACTCACACCCTGCCGAAATGGGCTGGAAAGGCAGACGACCCTGAGCTGATAATCGATGAGTGCATAAAGAAGCAGCTCAAGCTGCTCGAGGGCTTTGGAGGCAACGAGAAGACCGACAAGAAAAAATATTCTGAAGCAAGAAAGCCTATACATTTTGCCATAAGCCTTGCCGGAGAGCCGACTCTCTACCCCAAGCTTCCTGCTCTTCTCAAGGCGCTGAAGAAGAGAAACATCAGCTCTTTTCTTGTGAGCAACGGAACCTGCCCTGAAGCTTTGCTTGAGCTAAAAGACAGCCCTCCGACCCAGCTCTATATCACATTGCCTGCGCCAAACGAGGAACTCTTCAACAAGTGCTGCGCTCCGCTGATAAAAGACGGATGGAAAAAGATACTGGAATCGCTTAGCGTCATGAAAGAGCTGAGGCAGAAGACCCGCACTACGATCAGGCTTACGCTCGCCAAAGGAGTCAACATGTTGCATCCAGAGCAGTATGCGAAGCTAATCTCACTGGCAGACCCGCTCTTTGTGGAGGTGAAAGCTTACATGCACGTAGGCTACTCAAAGAAAAGGCTGAGCTACGAAGCGATGCCTCTTCACTCTGAGATTGTTAGCTTCGCAAAAGAGCTTGCGGTTTGCCTTGGCATGAAAATAGTTGATGAGCAGAAAGAGTCAAGGGTGGTGCTGCTGATGAAAGAAGACACTCCCGAGCGAAAGATGAGATTCTAAATAATTATTATCCTTCCTTCAGGTCCAGGATTGATAACAGGTACCTTTCCTATCTTGTCGCTCACTCCGTTGTTCTCGTGCAGGTGGCCGCATATGACGAAAGCCGGTTTCTCTTTCCTTATGAACTCGGCGTAGCTCTTGTTGCCTGCGTGCTCCTCACATATCAAATCTGTCCTGTTGCCATATGGAGGCCCGTGAAGCAATAGGATCAGCTTTTTGCCTTTAGCTTTTACCTTTATCTTCTTTGAGAATCTCTCGAACTCACGGTCTCGCAGCGAAAACCCTCCTCCGCCGTAGCCAGCGAAGAGCACACCGTCCTTCTCAAAGAAAGACTTGTGAAGAAATATGAGATTCTTGTATTTTGAGCACTCTGACTTGAGATGGTATTCTGATTCATGGTTTCCGTGCAGTACTAGTGTTGTCTTTCCTAGCTTGTGAAGCCAGAGGACGAGCTTTCTCAGGTTATGCTCGAAGATGGTCAGGTCGCCGGTTAATATGATAAGCTCTGCTTTCTTGGATTTCTTCTCGACCGCTCTCTGAGCTCTGTGCTCTCCGTGTAGGTCAGTGAATATCAATGCTTTCATAAGATTGCTTTCTCAAGTGATTATTTAAATTTTTTCGTGCGACGTGACTTCAACCGCGCCTGGTCACGCTTCTCATCCTATACTGGCGCGCTTGATGAAAATCTCGTCATAAGCAAAGATC
>Ga0268280_1001938_pt1 | contig 12892 bp, 8 predicted proteins | sample saktaG_9_FD_190139 | JGI IMG/M metagenome (GOLD analysis project Ga0268280, IMG submission 190139) | Saline water microbial communities from Sakinaw Lake, British Columbia, Canada - sak_2011_5_24_40m | ecosystem: Environmental > Aquatic > Non-marine Saline and Alkaline > Saline ...
TGGTACTGTCAGTATAATATACAAAAAACCCTTCATCACTGCAGAGATCTCTCCAGCAACAATTTCAAAAGGAGTGCCCTTTACGGTTTCCGGAGTTGCGGAAGGAATTCCTCCGGAAGTACAGATCTGGATTATAGGCGATGCTTATGCTTATACGACAAAAACACCGGTAAATTCCGATGCATCATTCACCTTTAATGCGGATACGGCAATGTCGGGAAAACTCCCGGCAGGGCAGAACTATTTCATCGTGCAGCACCCGATGGCAGACAATCAGTTCGACTTCGTTGTCAGTGGGGATTATGTCCGCAACCTGAAACTGAACAACGGCACGAATGTCTTCAAGCTCACCGGCCCGGGAAGCCTGCAGGGCAGCGATGCGGCAGACGCACTCATCGCCGCAATCAGCGATCAGGAGGCAAACGATCACACGCTTACCAATGACACGTATACCATAGTCCCGTTCCAGGTCACTGATGCAGGAAGTCCGACGCCCCAGGCAACAGCTGCTACAACCGCTCCGGTCCAGCGGACGACCCAGCACGCCCCGCTCCAGTACGCTCTGCTCGGGGCAATCGTCGTGGCAGCGGGAATTGTAATCTGGAAGAGGCATTAAGATCATTTTTGAACGGATGACCCTGTCATCCTTTTTTTATACATGTCACGTGAGGCCTGCGGATCCTTGCCGGTATCCGAAAAAACGATACGATGACATCGGTTCATAGGCTGGAGCATTCGCTCTTTAATGTTACATTATAAGATAACCGTGTAAGAAGGAAGGCGATTGCAGCTTGGCATGGTTCCTGGGGACTCGCGTATCTCAGTACAACATGCTACGTGTGTCAGCTTAACTGCCGGGTTCGGGATGAGACCGGGTGTTTCCTGACAGCTGTGGCCGCAATCGCCACGTGTTGTTTTTTTGTTTCTGACCGGAGGGCGGATCACTTCTCCGAATCGAAGATTTTCTTTAAAGAAAATCTTCTCATCATTCGAAGTGCTGACGCACTTCTCCGAAAGCCAAGGTCCGGATTTGAACCGGAGTGTAGTTGATCTGCAGTCAACCGTGTGGCCACTCTTCTCTCACGAACAGAACCTCATCACTGCGGTAGAAGAGACCCCCCTTTGTGATCCTCTACTCAAGCCGGCACGGTATCCCCCCACAACCATTAGTGCGGCCGGTCGGGATCGGGGTGTCCCGGTCAGGACATTCTCTGCAATTCAGGCTCTGATGATCCTCATAACGACTGCTAATCATTACGAGTGGTGATCGCTCGACCTTTTGGTCTGGCCAGACCAGTTAAACGTGGAATTACGGGAACGTTGCTGCGAACCGTCCGGAACATCATTTTCGGGCATGACGGATATTCCCGATTATCATGAGAGACCCCATTCATTAGTCAATCAAAGAGGTACGGAAGAAAAGAGATCCCGAGTCCTCTCTCATAACGCTCCTCAGCTCTCCGGCGTCATCTTTTTTTCGGGCTTATTCGTCCCCTCCTCTTTCTGCGGGACCGGTCTGCTTTCTTCCTTCTTTGGTTTCATTTCTTGGGTCAGCACCTTCGCAAGGGATACTGTGCCCGTCATATCCCCAAGCGTCATCGTATTCAGCACCGTGGATGGGACAATAACGATGGTCGCCTTCTCCTTCAGCCCTTCATAGAGCATGTTCATTGCACGTAGGTGGAGGGCGGTCGGATTGTTCTGGTAGGTCTTTGCCGCCTCTTCGAACTTCTCGGCGACCTGCCGTTCCGAATCCCCGAGGATCACGCGGGCCTGCCGTTCGCGTTCGGCCTGCGCCTGCATCGACATCGCGTCCTGGAGCTCATTTGGGATCAGCACGTCCCGGATCTCAACCGAACTGACATGGACCCCCCAGTCGGTTGTCCTCCGGTCGATGATCTTCTGGAGTTCGATGTCCAGCTTCTCCCGCCCTTCCAGCATGTCAGAGAGGAACGACTTGCCAATCACTTCCCGGAGCGCCGTCTGGGAAGCCAGGCTGATCGCAGACCGGTAGTCCTCCACCTGCAGTGCCGCCTTCTCAGCATCAAGTACCTTCCAGAACAGGATCGCCTCAACGTCGACAGGAACCGTGTCTTTTGTCAGGGTCTTCTCGGCCTTGAAGGTGGTCGTGATGATCCTGGTATCGATCCAGTAGGCAACATTTTCGACAAGGGGGTTGATCCGGAAGAAACCCGGTCCCTTCAGCCCGGTATAGTTGCCGAGCCGTAATACCACTGCCTTCTCCCACTGGTCGGCGATCTTCACCGAAGCGGCGAAAAAGGTGGCGATAATGATCCATACCGCCGCAGCAATGAGGTGGAGTAGCAGGTCCGGTCCGGTGAATGCGACATAAAGCAGCCAGATTACCGGGACCAATAAGGCTGCCAGGATTATGTAGGGCAGCGGGTTCTGTTGTGACATACACTTATACTGCTCGTTTCTCACCATATAGATATAGATCGAGAAAACCGGGAACGAATCACTGGATACTGCAGGCGGGTATGGCTTTACCAATAAAGACCCCGACATTGACCCCCATTCCCCTGCAGGTTCAGCCGAGCGCGACGTCGAGGATCATCATTACCAGAAAACCGATCAAAAAACCCATGGTTGCAGATCCTTCGTTCCCGTTTACCTGGGATTCCGGGATCACTTCCTCGACCACGACAAAGACCATTGCCCCGGCTGCAAACGCGAGCGCATACGGAAGCATGGGGCGTGTCATGATGACCAATGCCGCCCCGAACACCGCCGCGAGGGGCTCGATGACCGCCGAGAGCTGGCCAAACCAGAAACTCCGCAGCTTTGACATTCCATCCCGCCGCAGCGGCATCGAGATCGCGAGACCCTCCGGGAAGTTCTGGATCCCGATCCCGATGGTAAGCGCAACTGCCCCCGCCAGTACAGCAGAGGGCAGACCTGCCGCAACAGCGCCGAAAGCCACACCGATCGCCAGTCCTTCGGGGATATTATGGAGCGTGATTGCCATCACAAGAAGTGTGGTCCGGTGAAACGAGGTTTTCGGGCCCTCAGCCTTATCGAGCGGGAACCCGATGTGGAGGTGAGGGATTCCACGGTCGAGCACCCAGAGAAAGACCCATCCTGCCGTAAACCCCGCGGCAGCAGGGAGCCAAGGGACAGCACCTGCTTCCTCCGACATACGGATTGCGGGGATGAGAAGCGACCAGAAGCTGGCGGCGATCATCACCCCGGCCGCAAAACCCATCATTCCGTCAAGGAGCCGCTGGTTGACAGTTCTCGAGAGAAAAACAACTGATGCACCGAGCGCGGTGATCGACCATGTGAAACAGCCGGCGAGGAGTGCCTGCAGGACAGGATGTAGTGAGAAAAAGAAGTCCAGCATCGCATTCATTCTCCTGCCGGCGGTTCCGGTTCTTTGTTCCCGCTAAATCGGCCGGTTAGTTGATTGGCGATGCCCTGATATAACGGTTTTTCCCGTACCGGTCATAAAAAGAGGGGGATGATCCCGGCCTCATTACCTGAGAAACTTCGACAAAAACATGGTCTGGACACCTGTGGTACATACAGCACGTCATGTCCTTGTTCAGGATCTGTTGTCAGTGCAAAACCAACGACGAAAGACACGGTTGAACATAATTAATGTACCCAGAAATGTTGGGAAAATATCATTCAGGCTGTGAACCTGACATTGTCGCATTACTGACAGGATGACACGATTTTTTTTATAAAAAACCGCTTCGCTCTTAACAGTAAATTTTCATAAAAACAGTTGCCGTGTAAAGGAAGGAAGGTGATAGCAGCTCACCATGCTTCCCGGGGACTCGCGTACCTCAGTACAACATGATACGTTTGCCGGCTTAACTGCTGGGTTCGGAATGAGACCAGGTGTTTCCCGACAGCTATGGCCGCTATCACCACGTGTTTGCTTGTAATTGTCGAAGAATCGCAAGCGATTCTTCTCCTCGTCGAGGTTCTTTTAGAACCTCTCCGAAAGCCAAGGTCCGGATTTGAACCGGAGTTGAGTTGATCTGCAGTCAACCGCGTGGCCGCTCCGCCACCTTGGCAGCCGTGTAGGATGATACCCTACCGTGTTGGATAGGATATAATATAAGGTTTGCACTCTGGATTTCGTCTGGGTTTAACGTGGTGAGCACTAGCGGTTGGACGTTAGTACTCGCGGACTGAACACGTCGTTGCCTTCGTGCGTACATCCCGAGCCTATCAAACGGGTCTTTTACCCATGTCCTGTAACGGAGTCTCTTTTTAGGCCGGGTTTCAAGCTTAGATGCTTTCAGCTTTTATCCCTTGGCGCGTGGCTGCTCGGCATTGCCTTGTCAGACAACCGATCGACTAGAGGCGCCGAATGAAAGTTCCTCTCGTACTATTTCATTCTTACCCTCAGACTCCAAACACTCCTGATAGATAGTAACCGACCTGTCTCACGACGGTCTAAACCCAGCTCACGATCCCCTTTAATAGGCGAACAACCTCACCCTTGGCCGCTGCTGCACGGCCAGGATGGAAAGAACCGACATCGAGGTAGCAAGCCGCCGGGTCGATATGTGCTCTTGCCGGCGACGACTCTGTTATCCCCGGGGTAGCTTTTCTGTAGTCAATAAGCCTCACCAAAAGGCTATATTGGTTCGTTAGACCCGAGTTTCCTCTCGCGATCATTTGCTTTTCATGATCGCGTCAGGCCAACTTATGCTCTTGACACTCTCCAGTGAGTTTCTGACTCACTTGAGTTGACCTTGGGGCACCCTTGATACATTTTCGAGGGTGTGGCGCCCCACCCAAACTGCCCACCTACCGGTGTCCTCGTAAGAGTTAGACGTACAACAAATCTAGGATGGTGTCTCATCGTTGGCTCCCCGCCACCCGAAAGTGACGGATATAACGCCTCCCATCTACACTGCGCAAGAAATATCGTACATCAGCGACAGGCTGCAGTAAAGCTCCACGGGGTCTTCACTTCCCATCAGGAGTCCCTAGTCTCTGCACTAGGACAAAAGGTTCAACGGATATGTGTTAGGGACAGTAGCGCACTCATTAATCCATTCATGCAAGTCGCCAATTAAGCGACAAGGTACTACGCTACCTTAAGAGGGTCATAGTTACCCCCGCCGTTGACGAGTCCTTCGTCCGGTTGAACCCGGTGTTCAGATACTCGCACTGGGCAGGAATCAGTGACTATACTAGTCCTTTCGGAGTTGCAGTCACCTATGTTGTTATTAGACAGTTAGTGCGCCCTGGTCACTGCGACCTGCCTGATCGCCAGGCAGGCACCCCTTATCCCGAAGTTACGGGGCCAATTTGCCGAGTTCCCTTAACACATTTAAATCCGACACGCCTTCGCCTTTTCAGCGAGGGGCACCTGTGTCGGTTCTCGGTACGGACATGTGATTCCCTTTTCATGGGTTCCAGAAATTTGCAAAGTTACCCCATCACCCTTTCATCCGCTTCTCACCATTACGGTACTTCACAGACTTATAGGCTTGGACGGGACGACGGTCCCGCTAAGCATATTCCGAAACGTCAGGGTCTTTTAGACTAAAAACCACATGGTACAGGAATATTAACCTGTTTCCCTGTCGGTACGCTCGAGTTACGGCGCACCTTAGGACCGACTAACCCTCGGCTGACGATCATTGCCGAGGAAACCTAGCCCCTGCGGCGGTTGGGATTCTCACCCAACTATGCTTCTACTACTGCCAGAATTCTCAAAACTACACGGTCCACTGGAACTCACGCCCCAGCTTCTACCCATGCAGATCGCCTCCCTACCAGATCACCTTTCGGTGCTCCGTGGTCTCTGTAGTGGGCTTGAGCCCCGTCCATTTTCACCGCCCTAAATCTTGACTGGTAAGCTGTTACGCACTTTTTAAAGGATAGCTGCTTCTGAGCTCACCTTCCAGTTGTCTTTGACCTAGGACCAATTTCAGTGTTTACACTTAGCCCACATTGGGGGACATTAACCACGGTCTGGGTTGTTTCCCTTACGCACTACAAGCTTACCCCGCAGTGCGGACTCCGATCATCTAGGATGTTGGGGAGTTTGGAGTTTGACAGGGGGGTGAGCAGTTTCCCGCCCAGCTCCCCCAATCAGTGCTCTACCTCACCAACGATCTCCGATCAGGTCATGCTGCGACATGTTTAGGGAGGAACCAGCTGATGCCGGGCTCGATTAATCTTTCACTCCTATACGCAGGTCACATGAATGATTTGCATATCAATACCACTTGCGGTCCTCCACGCAACTTTCGTCACGCTTCAACCTGCCCACGCATAGATCGCCCGGCTTCGGGTCTTATCCTGCTGACTCCACGCACTTTTAATACGTCGTCCCATGCATTGCTGCTACGGACTTGTTGGTTTCCCTATGGCTTCCCTTTGAGGTTAACCTTCGCCAACAGAATAAACTCTCTGGCCCGTTCTTCAAAACGTACGTTGCGACATCGGCAATCTTGCCCGTACTACCGCCTCGCGACGGGTTCCTTCACAAGAAAGATCCTTTCATGCCGCAACTCGCGATCACCTATCAATTTCAGGCGCTTTTAACCACCTTTCTAGGGTTACTTTTCAGCTTTCGCTCACGCTACTATTTCGCTATCGGTTTCAAGTTGTATTTAGCTTTGGAGGTTGATGACCCCCGGCTTCCCGCGAGAATTCCAACCCGCGGTACTCAAGACTCCACCTGACCCTGTCTGCTTATGCGTACGGGACTGTCACCCTCTATGGTGCAACATTCCAGTTGACTTCCGCTTCACATGCAGGGCCGAACGGTGGGCTTACAACACCACATCTCCCGTTGCCGGGATTCGGTTTGAACTGTGTCGTGTTCGCTCGCCGTTACTAACGACATCTCGGTTGATTTCTTTTCCTGCCCCTACTAAGATGTTTCAATTCGGGGCGTTCCCGATCCTTACGGATCAACACCGAAGTGTTGGGATGTCCCATTGAGGAATCTCCGGATCATAGACTCCTTGCATCTACCCGGAGCTTATCGCAGCTTGGCACGCCCTTCTTCGGCACTTGAACCGAGCCATCCACTGATAGGTTTAAACTAGTGCTCCGTTAAACCCATTTAACGTCCAGAGTGCAACCTTTACACGGCTTCTTCGAGTCATTGGTTTGACTCTCAGCCCTTCCCTCGTGATTCACATCTCGAGGTGCACCTAAATCGGTTCCGGGGGATTCGAACCCTCTCTTCCGCCACCCCCAACCGGGTGATGGAACCTTCCTCTTGTCGACACCGGCAATTTTACGGTTTGTTTAGTAACCGCCGTACCCGAAAAAGTTTCGTTAGGAGGTGATCCAGCCGCAGATTCCCCTACGGCTACCTTGTTACGACTTAACCCCCCTTGCAAAACCTAGATTCGACTGCCGCAAAAGACGACAGCCTCATCAAGACCTCACTCGGGTGGTTTGACGGGCGGTGTGTGCAAGGAGCAGGGACATATTCACCGTGCAATTTTGATACACGATTACTACGGATTCCAGCTTCATGTGGGCGAGTTGCAGCCCACAATCCGAACTAAGGGTGGGTTTAGGAGATTGCCTTCACCTTTCGGTGTCGATTCCCATTGTCCCACCCATTGTAGCCCGCGTGTAGCCCGGATAATTCGGGGCATGCTGACCTACCGTTGCCCATTCCTTCCTCCTCTTTAGCAGAGGCGGTCCCAACAGTGTCCCCTCCATCCCGGAGGACGAGCTGGCAACTGTTGGCGTGGGTCTCGCTCGTTGCCTGACTTAACAGGATGCTTCACAGTACGAACTGACGACGGCCATGCACCTCCTCTCAGCTAGTCATGCAGAGTCTTCAGCCCGGCAATCATTCAGCTGTCTTATCCGGTGAGATTTCCGGCGTTGAGTCCGATTAAACCGCAGGCTCCACCCGTTGTGGTGCTCCCCCGCCAATTCCTTTAAGTTTCAGCCTTGCGACCGTACTTCCCAGGCGGCACGTTTCACGATTTCTCTTCGGCACCTCGGTGACTCGTGGTCACCGATACACCTAACGCGCATCGTTTACAGCTGGGACTACCCGGGTATCTAATCCGGTTTGCTCCCCCAGCTTTCGTCCCTCACTGTCGGAGCCGTTCTGGTGAGACGCCTTCGCCACAGGTGGTCCCCCAAGGATTACAGGATTTCACTCCTACCCCTGGAGTACCTCTCACCTCTCCCGGTCCCTAGTCTGCCAGTATCCCTGAGACGCCTACCGGTTAAGCCGGTAGATTTCCCCAGAGACTTAACAGACCAGCTACGGACGCTTTAAGCCCAGTAATAGTGGCCACCACTCGAGCCGCCGGTATTACCGCGGCGGCTGGCACCGGTCTTGCCCGGCCCTTTCTTCACCAGTTTTTTAAACTGATGGACAGCCCGAATTTACGGGCACTCGGAGTTCCCTTGTCACGATTTCTCGCATTGCAAAGTTTTCGCGCCTGCTGCGCCCCGTAGGGCCTGGATTCGTGTCTCAGAATCCATCTCCGGGCTCTTGCTCCCACAACCCGTACCGATTACAGGCTTGTTGGGCCGTTACCCCAACAACAACCTAATCGGCCGCAGACTCATCCTATGGCGGCGGACCTTTCGGCTACAGAGCATTCCAGCTTCCATAGTCTATGGGGTATTATCCCCAGTTTCCCGGGGTTATCCCCCACCATAGGGCAGATTATCCACGTGTTACTGAGCAGTATGCCGAGGTCTTACACCTCTCGACTCGCATGGCTTAATCGAACTCCGATAGCAGTGGCCTCTGGCAGGATCAACCAGAATTTAAAGAATATACGCACACTTAATTTTACTGAACTTTATTCGGAATTAGCGGTTACTAAACAAATTTCCGCATTGCCAGTATCAACGTCAGACACAAACACCGGTCAAGCCGGTTATCGTTGGGTCTCCATCAGTGTGAGATTGAAAATTTTTCGTTTTTCGTCGTGTTTTTTTAGTTTAAACACGGGCTTATAGTGTAGGTTTCAAGGATATTTATACCTTGTTACCAAGCCCTGTGTTCCATCAAAAACCGCGCCGGATTTTCCGGACGATGCGGGTTCATCATCGGAATACGAGAACACATTATTAACCGCTCAACCATTTAAAGATACCCCTCGGAGACTCCATTTTTTTCCGTCGGGAAAATTCACAGCTCATTATATTTTCCAGAGGTTCGGTAAAATTGGCTGGTTTTTCAGGATTTTGTTATTTGTTTTAACGTCGGGGCGAGCTAGGGTTACGAGGAATATTGGGAACACGCAGCGTCGCTCCGGTACCCTCACTTCCTGACCAGCTTTTTCTTCCGGATTAGGTCTCGCAACCCCATGAGATCTACCGCGACAGGCTTTTTGTATCCTGCCTGCACTTCAAGACTCCGGGGAATGCGGTACCTCTGGATCGCATCATCATCTGTAACGAAATAATTACAGTCGTACGAGATTGCATACCCGAGATGGACCCGGTCCGTAATCTGGTTGATTATCCTGTTGTCGGTGATGTCCTTTCCCATCTCATAACAGATGTAACTCAATTCATCATTCGGATAGAGGGTGATTACATTCCATTCCCTCATCATCGCGACGATTTCATTGATGTTATCGACGGCGGCTCTTTCGTCCCGCAACATCTCGTTAAACGTTTCGCCAAGAACGGTGATCGACGTGACGATGGTAAAATCCTGGTTCCGAGCATGATCAATGACTTTACTGCACCGATTATCTGCAATGCATCTGAAAAAAATGCACGAATCTAAAAAGAGGGTATCAGTTTTGAAAAGATTGATCATCGGATCGAGCGCAACCGTTTCATTCTCGCTTCATGTTCCTCGGTGCTGGTTGCGCAGACAATAATCCCCCGGGAGTCCACACCGCCGCCGAACGGGAGCAGGCCCCGCTCATAGACCTTCCCGATAACAGCCATGTGATCATATTCATCTTTCTTGAGCATCTGGCACATCTGGATTCATCCCGGTTTTTCTTTATTTATCTTTATTATCTGTCATAATAACTGTTCCTGCACCGTACGGAGGGGGTTGATCTGAAGACTCGAAGATATCTTCGATATCTTCTCAAGCCAGCCAGTCATTACAGGTTGACACCCCCCACCCCTTTACAAAAAAATCCGGAGCATGGGGGGTGGCATGATAAGGGGGAGGGCTCATTTCCGCAACCGTGGGGGGTGGGTTCACGCGAACCCCCTCCCCCCTGTTTTCCACTAGGATCAGAAATTGTCTCTCCGACGAAGGCTCCACGCGAAGCGATGCCCTCTCGGATGCGAGTGGGGGGGTTCAAACCGGCAAAGTGGGTGGGAGGTATGCACGAACCCCCCCCTGCCACTTGCGAGAAAATCCGCAGCATGGGGGGTGGCATGGTGGGGGGGAGGTATCAGCGGGGGCCCTGCCGGACAGCGATTTCCGGAGCGTGCTGCCGTCGTGAATCCTCTGAGAGCGGGCTGGTTGGATTGGGGTTGAAGGGGGAGAGGGGGGGGTATCAGGATGACCCCCTCCTTAAAGCTGAAAGGAGACACCCCTTCCTATATGATTGAAAGGAGATAGCCAAGGGAGAGGTGAAAAAGATTGATCTCCTTAAGAATAAAAAAATTCATCCTCTTATCATATTAATGAGCTCTTGTTCTGATTCTCTAGTGAGCCGATAATTGATGAGCCCTTCTGCTTTACCCACTTGAAAAATCTTCTTTGCATCAACTAAACGTTTAATCGTGGTGGACACATTAGCGACTTTTATTCCGTGATCTTTTAACAATTGATTTACAGTAGATGAATTGAAACTATTGCTTTCACTATGTTTTTGATTATAATATCCAGCAAAAATTACTTTTACCGAATCGGTTGCATTTGAAGGTGTCTTGTGAATCCATTCACCAAAATTTGAGGGTAATTGCTCTTCGCTTTCTCTATCTTTCTTAGATTGATTTGATGATGACTCTTCATCGGAATGAACTGATTTTGCAGCAGGTTTTGCATGGTTTTTAATTTCACATAATTGAAGATAGTCCTCAATTTTTTTAATATGTTTTTCAACAAATTCTTCTGATCCTTCTATCTCAATCTCTGATTGAGATAAATTAATCCTGATTTTTGCTTCCGTTGGTTCCATAACTAATTTCTCCCGTTTATCTATTATCAGAATTCATCCACTTCGAATAATTTTCTTCAACAATTTTTAACCCCGGAGGTAATATTACACATGATGTTTTTTCGACATATTCGATCATTCGTTTATCATGAAGTCGTCTTAATATGTCTCGTCTAAAAACACTTGCATTTGAGGGTTCAATCCACTTGATTAAATCTTTCTCACTGACTTCTTCGGGGTAACATTCTCCCAACAATAGTAGAGTTTGTTTCGTCATGTCAAGTTTCGGGTTTAATACTCGCTTCGTATCTCCAATTTGATAGATTAATGGATTTTTTCTTTGAATTAAAGTCTCGATAATTTTCTGTGCTTCATTTATTGAGCAACCATAATTTATTCTGTACAACTCTGTAAAAATCCAATCACAACATGTTACAATAAGTGTTGCATCAGCAATATTGGGATTCACCTCTCCGCCAAGATGACCAACTCCTCTTTTGTTCCTTATATTATAAATCATGGATAAAACTCTTGGGATATGGATTCTATATGAATCGAGGAATTTTCCCTGGGGGATTTGCTCAAAAGAACGAATAATATTTGACATATTTTGTATATGTTTTCCTAATGGATCGTATTTACCGCCATTTAGTATATATTGAAGGAGTCTGACAACAGCTTCAGCAAATTTTCCTCCATTAAGTTCGGCTGGTTCATGACGATTTAAATAATAATTTTCTTTGATCTCAATATATGAATCAATTAATGCGTCAACAACTTCCTTCGGAAATTTGCTATATAGATCTGTCCGAATTTGGTTTAGCATTTATATCACTCGATTTAGGAATTTTTAATGGTCATTTTTTAATTACATATTTCCAAACATTTTCTTCTTTGAATCGCGTCAATATTTTATCGCGTTTCATGAAATATGATGAAATAGTTTTTTGAACAGCACTTTTATCATAGTGATAGCCATTCGCCTTTAATTTATCAAAAATTTCCCTAAGTTTCCGTGGAGTATTAAAAAAATTTTCATCAATCAGATATCTAACCCCCCCGACTAACCCGGTATAATCAGAGGTCTGATCTTTCGGTTCAGGAATCACTTTATCGATTTTTAATTTTTTTTCAAGTGCTGCTATCCTTTCATCGTGATTTTTTAGTAGTAATTCAAGGTTTTTTAGATCCATTGAGATCCCCCTTTTAGTAATTTTATCGTTTAACATATGCCCAAGATTTTCCTTCTTTAATTCGGCCTAATGCCCCATTCTTGACTCGACGGATAAGTGTAGTAGAAACACTTTGCAAAGGATAGTGATGTGCTTGCTGAGCAAGTGCGTCTCTGACATCCGTGATTTTCTTAGGACTATCGAAAAAGCCTTCTTCTTTAAGTTGTTGAATCAGGCTGACAAGTGAGGTCGATGAATATCCAGAACGTCGAGCTTTTTTCTCGGTAGTATGGCGTCGTGCCTTATTCGGTTGTTCCCCACTCTTGACACAAGCGACAATTGCGGCAATTTCATCAGCAGTACCTTCTATTGCAATCTTTAATCCGGTACTGGTTTCAAGGTTGGCTTTCGCCATACTTACTCATGGATCGTAGGTGAATATATTCTTTACCATGGACAAATGTATCATCATAGAGGCAATAAATATGTTATTGCATTAGATTCAAGAATTTGTATTCGTCATAACCCGCATGAATAAAGAAATTTGTAATCTTCTCTTTATAAAGGATTACTAAATCTTTATAATTAGAAAATGGCATTTTCTGATATTCTTAAAATGACGTGTAATGTGAATAACTAATTAAAGATAGT
>Ga0268280_1001939_pt1 | contig 12890 bp, 7 predicted proteins | sample saktaG_9_FD_190139 | JGI IMG/M metagenome (GOLD analysis project Ga0268280, IMG submission 190139) | Saline water microbial communities from Sakinaw Lake, British Columbia, Canada - sak_2011_5_24_40m | ecosystem: Environmental > Aquatic > Non-marine Saline and Alkaline > Saline ...
ATTAACTCCTTTTTCTGAGATGATTAACCGAAATTTCAAGGAGTGGGTATTCAGAAAAAATGCAGGGCATATACAATTTACAGAAGTACAAATGGAATGGCTCAGAATGATTAGAGACCACATTATGACTTCTATGAAAATAACACAGGATAATTTTAATTTTACTCCCTTTGACGCCCTTGGCGGAATAGGTAAATTCTATCAAGTGTTTGGTGAAGAGTACGATAAGATAATTAATGAATTGAATGAGGTGTTGATAGCTTAAATGAATTTACTTCCAAATAATTGGACATATGCAAAAATTAATGATCTTATTTCTAATGAGGGTATTTTTGTAGATGGGGATTGGATTGAATCAAAAGATCAAAATCCAAAAGGTAAAGTAAGACTAATACAGTTAGCAGATATTGGGGATGGGATATTCAGGGACAAATCAAATCGATACCTAACAAAAGAAAAATCAGTTGAGTTAGGATGTACATACCTTAAAAAAAAAGATATTTTAGTTGCAAGGTTACCAGAACCTTTAGGGAGAGCTTGTATTTTTCCGCTAAATAATAGTCAAAAATATATAACAGCAGTTGATATTTGTATTATAAGGCCAGAAAATAAAGGAGTTAATATAAAATATCTTCTTTTTTTAATAAACTCACCAATAATAAGAATTGAGATTGATAAATTAAAAAGTGGAACTACAAGAAAAAGAATCTCAAGAAAAAATTTTGCTAAAATTGATTTGCCTATTGCTCCAATGTATGAGCAAAACCGTATTGTAGAAAAAATCGAAGAATTATTTTCAGATTTAGATAAGGCAACTGGAGATTTAAAAAAAACACAGGAACAACTAAAAATCTATCGGCAAGCAGTTCTCAAAGCCGCATTTGAAGGAAAATTAACTGAAGAATGGCGTCAAGTAAGAAAAGAAGCAAGCAATATGGAATATAATACTTTAAATAAAATATGTATTAAAGCGGAAAAAATAAAAACCGACGAAAATTCTGAAAGACAAATAAAATATTTAGACATCAGCTCTATAGATAATAAGGTATTTAAAATTATATCCCATAAAACATATCAGATAAAAAACGCCCCTTCAAGAGCAAAGCAGATAGTTAAAGAGGGTGATACATTATTTTCGACAGTAAGAACATATTTAAAGAATATTGCATATATTCATTCGGAATATGATAATGAGATTTGTTCTACTGGTTTTTGTGTTATTAGACCAAAAAATATTTTTTTATCGGGTAAGTATGTATTCTATTATGTAATTTCGGATGACTTTGTTAATAGAGTTAGTCCTTTGCAAACAGGTACAAGCTATCCAGCAGTAAGAGATGATGATATTCTTAAGCAAACAATACCTCTTGTAACGATTGATGAACAAGAACAAATTGTTCAAGAAATCGAATCCCGCCTTTCTGTTTGTGATAAATTAGAAGAAACAGTACAAAAAAGTTTAGAAAAAATAGGATATTTACGTCAGAGTATTTTAAAAAAGGCATTTAAAGGAAAATTAGTAAAACAAGATTCAAATGGTGAACCCGCTGAAAAGTTATTAGAAAGGATAAAACAGGAAAAAGTAAAATTTGAATCCAATAATAAAAAGAGGAAAAAGAGATGAATGCAGATACAATAATATCCCGAGTATGGAGTTTCAGCCATATACTTCGTGATGATGGAGTTACCTATGGTGATTATCTGGAACAATTAACCTATTTGATATTTTTAAAAATGGCAGATGAATATTCAAAACCACCCTATAACAGAGATTTAAAAATTCCGGAAAAATATAACTGGCAAACTTTAATTGATAAAAAAGGTGTAGAACTTGAGACGCATTATATAAATTTACTGAAAGAGCTTGGGAAAGAAGCAGGATTGATAGGACAGATATTTGTAAAGGCACAGAATAAGATACAGGACCCGGCAAAGCTTTATCGAATTATACAGATGATAAATTCTGAAAACTGGGCGATATTGGGTGTAGATGTTAAGGGTACTATTTACGAAGGATTGCTGGAGAAAAACGCAGAAGACCTTAAAAGTGGTGCTGGGCAGTACTTCACACCACGTGTACTTATCAAAGCGATGGTGGAATGCATTAAACCCGAACCAATTAAAACAATAGCTGATCCTGCCTGTGGTACAGGTGGTTTTTTTCTTGCCGCATATGACTTTATTTCTAATCCTAAAAATTATTCACTAAACCAAGAACAAAAAGAATTTTTAAAATTTAATACTTTCAGAGGCTGGGAATTGGTTTCAACTACTTACCGGCTTTGTTTAATGAATTTATTTCTACATAATATTGGTGATATAAATAGCGAACCACCCATTACCAGAAATGACGCCTTAATTGCCGATCCCGGAGAGCGGTTTGATTATATTCTTACCAATCCGCCTTTTGGTAAAAAAAGCAGTATGACTTTTACCAACGAAGAAGGAAGACAAGAAAAAGAAGATCTTATTCATAACAGACAGGATTTCTGGACTACAACTTCCAACAAACAATTAAATTTTGTTCAGCATGTAAGAACTTTATTGAAAACTGATGGCAAGGCAGCAGTTGTAGTTCCTGATAATGTGTTGTTTGAAGGTGGTGCCGGAGAAACCGTCAGAAAAAAAATGCTTGAAACAACTGATTTACATACCATTTTAAGGCTTCCTACTGGAATATTTTACAAACCGGGCGTGAAAGCGAATGTAATTTTCTTTGACAATCATCCTGCAAGTAAAGATCCTTGGACCAAAGAAGTTTGGATATATGACTTACGTACCAATATACATTTCACTTTAAAAGAAAACAAGATGGAGTTTGAGGATTTAAAAGATTTTATTCAATGCTATCATCCTGAAAACAGACATTTGAGACAAGAAACGGAACGATTCAGTAAATTTACCTATAATGAAATAATCTCAAGAGACAAGACAAGTCTGGATATCTTCTGGTTGAAAGATAAAAGTTTAACCGATTTAGACAATCTTCCCGATCCTGATGTTCTAATTGAAGACATCATTGAGAATTTAGAATCCAGCCTCGAAAGCTTACGAGAGATATCAAACAATTTGAGTAAAGAATAGTAGATAAATGTTAAGACTCTTTTGAAAATAGGGCTAAATGATTTTTAAAAATTTTAGATTAAACCATATGTGCTTTTTTATTCGCGATGATCTAAAAAAGATTTTATTATAATATTCCATGAGGTAAATTGAATAATATGAAACCACTTGATAAAAATTATCTATCATTACAATTTAGGGATAAAATTCATACAAAAAATGGAACTGAATTTCAAAGTTTCTTTGAAAATATTATGGGAAAAGCCTATCTTGATTTCCAGAAAATAAAACCTTATGGTAATGAAGGAGATAGGGGTAACGATGGATATAGAAAAAATTCTGGAATATATTATCAAGTTTATGCTCCAGAAGTTCCATTAATAAAACTAGCTAAAGCGGCAAAAAAGTTAAAAGAAGATTTTGAAAAACTTAAAAACAATTGGGATATAATTTCAGAAATAAAAGAATATCATTTCGTTTTTAACGATAAATATGATGGTTCAATTCAAAAACTTGAAGAAGCAATATCAGAATTAGAAAAAGATAATAGTGGGATTAAATTTCATATTTTTTTAGCTAAAGAATTAGAGGAAATATTTTTTTCATTAGATAAAGCTAATATTTTAAGTCTTGGTTTTAATATTGATTCAACTAAAGCTGTTTCAAATGCTTATGAATATTTGAAAAAGGTTGAAGTCGAACTTGATAGGGAAAATGGAAAGTTTGCATTAAAGACTCTTGAAAACATCAAGGATATTATTTTAAAGCTTGCAGATGATCAATTGGAATTAGAATATGAATTGCTAGAATGTAGGTGCTTACAAAAATTAGAAAATATTAAAGAAGCGAGAGGCAAATATGAGAATATTACCAAAAGATTCCCAAATAACCCCTATGCTTTTTTATATTTAGCGGAAATTTATCTTCACAACGAAGATTATGAAAAAAATAAAGAACTTTTAAAAAAAGCTGAAAAGATTGATGCAAATCATTGGTTACTAAAATTAGAAAAATTAGTTAGAAAAAACCATTTAGGAGAAGAAATTGATACAACAAATGTAAACGAAAAAGACTTTCCGAATGAACCTAGAATAAAAGCTAATTTTTATCGTTTATATGCTCGTTTTTTTGAAGATTCTGGAAACAAACCAATGGCGGATAGTTTTATAGAAAAAGCTATACATCTTAATCCTGATAGATATAGTAATTATATTGCAAAATTGTCAATATTTGAGAAGAGAATTTATTCAAAGCAAGATAATCCAAACATATCAAAAGATCTTTTAAAGCAATTAGAAGAAATAACAAAAATAGAAGAGAAATTTCTTCCGTTTGGAGATGTCGGGGCCAGAAACAAAGCCGTTCTAAACATAATGAAGCTGAATGTATTTCTTGTACAAGAAGATTTCCCACACCTTGAAGAATTATCCCAAAAAAATCTTGATTTAACACTTGATTGCTACTTTAACAAACAAACCGACCAGATTATTACAATCACCTTGCGGTTTATTCCACCATCTGATAAAAATTTTGAAAGGTTGTTAAAATACCTCGAAGAAGCAGAAAAAGAAATTTCCGATGAATTAGCAAAAGTAATTATCTTTCAATTTAATATTAGAAATAGTCTTTTAGAGGAAGGTAAAAGGTTTTTTAAAGGAATAAATAAACAAAAATTTCTTGATTTTATAATTGATATAGAAAACAAAAATTATGAAAATGTTTTAAAATTTTTAAAAAATGATACACAACTTGCAATTATAATTGCAGGCACACTTAAAAATCTGCCGGACTTAAGAAAAAAAATAATTCAAAATCTACCAAATGATGGAAACATTCAAAAAGAAAAGTTATTACTTTTATTGAATTATGATGAAGAAAATTTTGATGAGGCCTTTTCTATTTTAAAAAGTATGGATTTATCTAATCTAAGTTACCATGAATGTATCCCTGCGTTAAGAATTGCCCAAGAAAAGAAAGCTTGGGACTTTGAAATAATAATCTTGGGAAAATTTTTAAAAAAAGAGAAAAATGAAAAAAATATCTTTAGTCTCAAATCAGAATTATTTCATGCAAACCTTAATCTTAAAAATTATTTAGAGGTTATAAAAATCGGAGAAGAATTATTAGAAAAGGATTTGAATGAAAATATTTTAGATATAAAAAACAAAGAAATACTACTCGCTCAAACAATCAGTGCTTGTTTTGAAAGGGGTGTTGTTGATAAAAAGAATTTTGAAAAAGCTAAGAAATTACTTGAAAAATATTCTCTATTACAGCCTACTTTTGAATTTAAAATTAGTATTGAAGCACAGGTGTATATTAAAAATAATTATCCACGAAAAGCATTAGAATCTATAATCGAAGGAGTAAAAATAAAAAAAATACTTTCCCTTGAAGAATACGCAAGATTATACTTTTTAGTTTGTATTCAAATTGGAAATTCAATTGGTCTTAATTTAAAATCATTAAACAAAGTTGAAGAAAATAAATTTGTAAAATTAATAAACCAAGATAGATGGTATTTTGTTGGCAACGATAATGAACTAGATGCTACCAAAATTTCTGAAGAAAGCGATATGTACTCACTTTTTATCAATAAAAAAATTGGTGATAAAATAACTTTTCAAAAAAAATATTCTTCAGAAAGTCGTGAAGAAATAATTGAGAATATTTTTTCCATCGATAAATATATTATGTGGCAAACCATTCAGAACTTTCAAAAATTATCTCAAGATAATGTTCTTGATAGTGTTCAAACGATTGAGATAGCTAAAAAAGAAGAGGCTATAGATCCTAAGTATTTAATTACTTTTCTCGATGATTTACAAGGAAAAACAAAACCTTTTTTTGAAATGTACTGCAAGGATAGGCTCCCATTAGCAACGCTTGCAGTCAGCGAGGGTGGACTTACAAAGGCAATTGGACGTATACAGCGCGAAAACAAAGGATTTATTAATTTTAGCTCAGGAACTAATGCAGAATTAGAAAGCCAAAAAGATATTGCAAGAAAGATTATTAACAATAACTTACCGTTTTATCTTGATGGGACATCCGCTATTGTATTATCAGAAACAGGATTATTAAAAAAAGTTTATATACACCTACATAATTTAAAACTATCTCAATCCGTAATTGATCTGTTGATTCAAGTAACCGAAAAATTCAGATTTACCCCTGGGCAAACTGGTTATATGTGGTATTCTCATGGGAAAATAATTGTTTCATCAATTAACAAAGATAAAAGAGATCTTATTCAATCGAATTTTATTGAAAGTATAAAATTACTAGAATTAAAAACTAAAAATATTAGCGCTATTTCATTAGTAAATAAAGCTGATTGTTTTTCAGAACAAAAAATTCCTGCCGAATTATGTGATGCTTGCATATTGGCACAAAAAGAAGGATTACCTGTCCTAACTGAGGACTTTCTTTATCTTAAAATGAACGAAATAGAAACAAAAAAGAAATCTCCAGAATATTTTTCATCATTAATTTTGCTAAAAGTCCTTAATGAACAGGGTAAAATTAGCTTTGATGAATATTTAGATTTTTTTGCATATTTATCTTCCTATCGATTTAGATTTTTATCATTAAGTTCTGATGATATAGAAAAAGCTGTGTTAGGTGATGGCAGAATAAAAGTAATAAGAACTGAAAATATTAGAAAATTAAATTTTTCTCTTACACTTTCAGAAGAATATGGAGTTTCATTTCAAGATGCATTTGAAGTAGTGGTGAGGTTTTTATTTAAGGTACTAATAGATGATACGATTACACCCCACATAATAGAAAAAATATTTGTAGAGATCATTGAATCTTTTCCAATGGAAAAAGACAAAGGAAATCTTGGGCAAATGTTACTGGGAGTTTGCACTAGGGCAGTAGAAAAAAATAAATCAAAATGGATTTTGACTAAAAAGAGCGACATTACACAGGAAAAAATAGACAAGTTATCCCAAGCAATAGAAATCTTTGGTTCAAGAATTCAAATATGGACACATAAAACAAAATGAGAAGCTTTAAGTTTCAGAAATTTATCTGAACTCATCCATCCTTTGCTTAAATGCATAAAATAAGAATAAGTAAGGGTCGAATATTGAATGGTGCGAAATTTTTATTCTTGATAGTTAATTAAATTATTTGTCAATAATAAAGATTTAAACTCCCCATCATATTTTATTGGATTATTTTAAATCTTCGAAAAAAAATTAAAAGAGAATAGGAGAAAACTTAAATGAGAATTAAAAAAAAGACTAATGAATTTAAGACACAAAGTCCAGACGGTAAAACGGTTATGATCTATGAATTCACTGAGTTCTTAGATGCTGGAAGCTTTGAGGAGCCTAATGCAAAGGTGGAAGGTCTTAAAAGTTTTCATACTGCTGATGGGAAGCATGTCAATTTTATTAGTGAGGGTGAGTATAAGATTGTGGAAACAGAAGTAATATTGCGACGGGTCTGAAGAATATGACAACGGATGGTTGTCCTGGCTAAATAATTTGGTAACTTTTAGCGGAAGAGCGCCAAGAAGCTCTATATTTCTTACAGGGTGAAAGTCCCTGTTGGGTAAGGTCTAGCCAGCCACCCATACTAAGTGTTGCATCGAAATGGGTAACCATTAGATGAAGCGTACACAGGGAAACAGATAGGCCATAGGGAAGACCGTACTTCCTGAAGTGAATTATACAGCCTCGAAAATAAAGATTAATGCAGGTGGCGACGTCGTTTCTGCAACGGAAGCCTATACAAAAGAATCGCTAATGGTGAGATTCTAAAGAGGGTCTGCCGGGGTCTTGGCACATGGCATGTCTGTAGAGAGATATAGGAGAACTTGGGAGACCCTATAAGCTCCTTATCAAAAGGTAAGTCTACCCGATGAAAAGAGAGGGTGACTGATGGCTTATAGGGATTCGGATCAGCTCATAGTACTCATGGAAAAATGAGGAAGGGGCTGACAGAATACGTAGCCTGCAAAGGAAACATTTGCCGGGCAAGTAGGACTGGAGGAACAAATGCAAACCTCACTGCAGGGAATAGCAAAGAAGGCAATATTAATTTGTCTTTTACGGAAGCGAGTATCTCTGAAGAGCCCAGTGCGGTAATTCCGCACGCTGGGATCTGTGCGGGGGCAGTCGGGTAACTGGCTGTCCTACCGTGACAATCTATGGGATTTGAGGGGTTTTTTAACCAGATGGTTGAATTTTAGATATTAATACATAGATAGAAATCCTAAAGGAAGACCTCATAAAATGGAAAGCTAAACCATAAAAAAATATGGATGTGTCCTTTTTTAATAAAAATAGAAAAAACTTATTATTGGTATAAAATCTATTAAAATATATATATTGGAGATAAGAAATGATCGAAAATAAAGAATTTCATAAATTACCACCACCCACTCAAAATTTGTTTGATAGCAAAGTAGAGTTATTATCATCAGTAAATGAATTATTTGAGCTTGAGTTAGCCTATTTGGAATACAATTGTGTGCCAAAAAGCGATTTGTTGGAAAGATTAGCCTATTTTAAATCTGTTGATGGTAGACTCACAAAACATTTTTTAATGTATAACCATACTACTAAAGCGCTTACAGATAATCGTTCAGTAAGCACAAAAGCTTACTTTGAAAATGGACTATTTTCTACTGGCTATGCAACACATGGATTATTTCCTTATCGTGGGAAGTTTCATCCTCAATTAATTAAGGCTTTGATAAATATCATTGGAGTAAAAAAAGGCGAAACTATTTTGGACCCAATGTGTGGTAGTGGAACTGCAAATATTGAATCCGCATTAATGGGTATAAACTCTTATGCAATTGATTTAAGTCCTTTTTGTCAATTTATGACGAAAGTAAAGCACGAAAGTTTATCAATAAATATTGAATTATTAAAAGGAGTTTCTAATAAATCAGAACAGTTATTTAATTTTTTTAATGTTAATGATATAAAAGTGCAATTAAAAAAAATTACTGATAATGAGAAATTAAAGATTTATGAATTAGCGTTACTTGCTTTCTTGGATTCTCTGGGATATTCCAAAAGGGTAGTTAGTTCCAGCCATAGACAGCTTTTTACAAAAGTTCTCAGAAGATATGAGGACACGATTGTTAATTTTATAGTAAATAGTAAAAAATACATAAGTAGTTTAGGAACGGTTAATATTCTAGAAAATACCACTGCTATGAAAATACCATTAGAAGATTGTTCAATTGACGGAGTAATCACATCACCGCCATATTCATTTGCGATTGATTATGTAAAAAATGATGAAGCTCAATTAAAATTTTTAGGGTATAATACTGATAGTATCAGAGGTAAAATGATTGGATTAGTTGGTAAAAATAAAGATGAACGACTAAAAAATTATTTTGAAGATATGGACCGGGTATGTTCGGAAGTTTCAAGGGTGTTAAAGGAAGGTAAATATTTTGTAATGATTATAGGATCTAATACAAACCAGACCGGGGGTATCAGGTTGGAGAATAAAATAATAGAATCATGTAAAAAACATAATTTAACATTGGTTAAAAGTATTTTAAAGCCCATAAAGGGTATGAGAAATACAATGAAGGATGAATATATATTATTCTTTCAAAAAAGGAGTTAGCCATGCAAAAAATTAATAAAAAAGAATTGGAATTGAAACAAGGCATTATAAAAATAGTTAAGCAAGACGTAGAGGAAATAAAAGAAACTGAGAATTACAACCAAATTGGGAAAGCTTTTGATTTTTGGGTACTTAAAAATTACTTCGAATTAGATGAGGAGACTGTTGCTACTAATATTATAGAATCCCCAAATGACAAACGAGTTGATGCGTTTGTAGAAGAGGAAGAAAATATTAAAATAATACAATGTAAATTCTTCAATAAAATAGAAAAAGAAGTTGGGGGTAATGAAATTGCCTTATTTAAAGGTTGTCTTGATTGGTTAAGAAAACCAGAAGAAGTTAAAAAACTAAATTTACCGCGCCTTTATAATCTCGCTTCAATATTCTCTGAAAGGTGGAATAAAGGGATAGAGGTCCAACTTCATTTTTTTGCCTTTGGCAAATTCTCAAGCGAAGCGAAACATGAGAAGTTAGTCTTTAATAATTCAGATCTTAGAGAAAGGGTACAAATGTATTTTCATGATGTAGATGATATCCTGAAACTTTATAAATTAAAACTACAAGAGCAGAGCCCGCTTGCTGATGAGAAATGCAATTTTGAATTAATACAAGGTGAATATTTTATAAAAGAAAAGGAGATACCTTCAATTGTGGCGACAATTAAAGGAAAAGACCTTTTAAAGTTATATGAGAAATACGGTGAGAGTCTCTTTGAAAGGAATATAAGATACTTTCGTGGGGCAAGAAAAGAAAGTATCAACGCAAAAATCGTTGATACGGTATTAGACGACAAGGAGCGTAAAAATTTTTGGTATTATAATAATGGGATAAGTTTTGTATGTCGGGATTTTAAAGTTAAAGATGATGTCAATCCGCCCACATTAGAAGTACAGGGTTTTCAGGTCATCAATGGTTGCCAGACAACGGTTTGTTTATCTCAAGCCAAAGAGCTGGGAGAAAACTGGGAGAGTATTCCAGAGGATGTTCAAGTAATTGTTCGTTTTATTAAAGCGCCCATAAAAGATGTAGACTTAATAACTTTATATACAAATTCGCAAAATCCTGTTAATCCATTACAATTAAAATCGAATGATCCTTTACAGAAAAGATTACAAGAAGATCTCTGTAAATTCTCACCGCCATATTTTTATTCTATTAAGGAGGGTGATTGGCAATTAATACCAAAAAAAGAGAAGGAGAAATTTAAAGATAAAATAGAACTAGCAACTGCTGCCCAAGCTATTTATTCATTTAATAATGATCCTGTGTTTGCTCGTAGATGGAAAAATAAATTATTTTCAGAGAAATACAATGAAATTTTTAGAAAAGACATCTCTCAGGAAGAGATCATTTTACCTTGGAGAATTATAAAAGTTATCAATAATAAGATATCTCATTATAGACGAGATGAGTTTAATAAATCAAAAAAATATCCTGATTTATTTAAAACTGAAGATAAGAAAGATATAAACAGCAAACAGTTCTTGCAATATTCCAATCTCATAATTTTACATTTTATTGGGAAATTAATTTGTAAATACTATAGAGAATATTCTCCGCAAATAGCTAAGAAATTACTGAATAAAAGCTTAGAAGGAAGAATTGAAAGAATTTTTAATTATATTGTTAACGTTTTAAAATATAGTGAATGTTTAACAAAAGAGGATAATCTTTATCATTTTCTTTTGAATTTTAATAATGTCACACTTCTTTTTGATGAAGTTCAAAGTGCGACGGAAAGGGATAAAGCAAGACAAAAAAAGGACCCATTAAAGGATTTTTTACCTGAAATATAAGGAGAAAAAAAATACTATGATAAAAAAAACACATCTTTCCGTAGAACAAAAATTTAATACTGTTATTACAAGAAATACTTTTTATTTTTACAATAGAGAATTCGAAGAAGTATACGAAGGCTATGTTAACTCAATCAAGGAAACTTTACTTGTCTTAAAGAACCAAATCCAAAATATGGGTTTGAAGAAAGAATTGTTTGAAGACTTAATTTATAAAAAGGAAAATGGATTAAGAGCCTTACTTGCATTAACGGGTTTTTCAAACGAGAGTCTGAAAAGACTTATAACTTTTATGAGGATAGTTGATGACTCCGAATTAAATGCTCTTATTAATAGAGATAAATGGATAACAGATGCAGAAATAAGGAACAAAGAGAATATTAAGGAATGGACCGATAGTAAAATTCAAAGAAAGATACGAGAAAATGAGTTTTTTCGGAAAGGTTTAGTAAATATATTTTTTGAAGGTTCTACAATTCCAATTTTTTCTGATGTGTTGCCCCTATTTGAACTTAAGAAATTGAGTATTTCGAAGCTAAATTTTGAAATAGATGCATTGATTGATACATTGATTCGTTATAAAGAAAAAGGTTCCCATTCAGGCAAGAAAGAGAATAATCCGGAAGTAGTTATCGAAAATATTCTGGATGAAATGGGAATCGGATTTGAAGGAGGAGATTTAGAAGATTTAATAGACAATACTCCAGATGAAAAAAGAAGAATGGACTTTATCATTCCCGACAAAAGAAATCCAAAAATAATTATTGAATGTTCTTATTTGGTTACTACATCTTCGGGACAAGGGGATAAATCAAAAACAGAAATATCAATTGATTCCTTAATTAAAGAACATCATCCTGATGCTCATTTTTTTGGTTTCGTTGATGGCATTGGTTGGTATGTAAGAAAGAATGACCTAAAAAGAATGGTAAAAGCTTACGAGGATGTTTTTACATTTCATGAAGGAGAGTTGGAACGATTTAAGGAATTACTAAAGGAGATACTTGTTAATGATTAAAGAATATATTAATAGAATAATTCTGGGGGATTGTTTGGAAATTATTAAAAATATTCCAGATAATTCAGTAGATATAACATTTGCAGATCCTCCTTTTAATTTAAAGAAGAGATATAATGGATATAAAGATAATAAGGAATTTAATACATATTTAGCTTGGTGTAAACAGTGGATATATGAAATGGTTAGAATCACAAAACCTACTGGTTCTATATTCGTACATAATATTCCTAAATGGCTAACCTATTATTCAAATTTTTTAAATGAAATCGCTTGTTTTAAACATTGGATTTCCTGGGATGCACCTTCTGCACCAATGGGAAAAAGCTTACAACCTTCTCATTATGGTATTTTATATTACGTGAAGGATATAAAGAAAAGAAAGTTTTACGAGATCCGTT
>Ga0268280_1001940_pt1 | contig 12890 bp, 14 predicted proteins | sample saktaG_9_FD_190139 | JGI IMG/M metagenome (GOLD analysis project Ga0268280, IMG submission 190139) | Saline water microbial communities from Sakinaw Lake, British Columbia, Canada - sak_2011_5_24_40m | ecosystem: Environmental > Aquatic > Non-marine Saline and Alkaline > Saline ...
GCCGCAAGTGGGGGCGCATCGATAGCGGCATCAACCGCAAGCGGTGCAAGTTCCGGCGCGAATATACAAGCGGCGAAATCATAGGTAAAAAATGAATAAAAAAGGAAAAAAAGATGTTAAAGAAAAGAAAAAAAACGGCGATGATTATATTCGTTCCCTAGGGCACTCATTATTTTTAGTTAATATGTTGAAAGGTGTGATCTTGGTATTGGCCACAGTCATAATCGCGGAAAGTTTATTTCTTTTAACGTTGTTAGGAAAAGTATCCGAAGTAAAACCAATGCCGATATTTGTAGATCGGGAAGCTGGTACTGCGCGAGTGGTCGATTTTTCAGTCATCGACGCCGAGGGTCAAAAGAGAGTCGATTCTGAAATACACGATTTTGTAAAAGATTATGTTAGTAACATATATACTTTCACTAAATTTACTATTGAATCAAATCTCCGCCGAGTTCTAGACCAAACATCAGATGAAGCTCAAAATATGGTTAAAAATGTAATTTATTCTTCAAAGCGGAGTGAATCACTAACAGGCGGATATCAAGGAATCTGTGACATTAATTCAATATCAATTTTAGAAGCAAGTTCTACAATAATTAGGGTGCAGGTGGTTTTTATACGCAAATTAATATCCAGTCAAAATGAAGTTTCAAATCAATCAAAAGCTGTGGCTGCAATTACCCTGAAGGTGGTTTTGCGTCAAAAAAACAATGCGCACGGGCTTTATGTAGTTGAGTACCGAGAATCAGAAATAAAGGAGTAATAAATGAAAAAAACAATTTATCTTGGAGTCTTGTTTGTGTTTCTTTGCACGGGGATTATTGGCGCCGCCGACGTTAAAGACGTTTTACAAGCAGATTTTAACGGAACAAAAAGCGATACCGTTTATCAAATTGTCACGAAAATGGGTTGCCATACAACCTTAGAATTACCGCCCGGGAAAAAAATCAAACATTTTATAATCGGCGATCAAAAGTTATGGAAAGCGGAAAGTGATGGTAAATATGCGTTTATTAAACCCATACAGTCTGGGATCGAAACGACCGTTTCGATAATAACTACAGACGATAAAATGTTCCAATTTACAGTTGCGGAAGCAGCTGCGATTGGAGAAAATGCTTTTCACAAAAAGGTAAAAATAATCTGTGAAGATGAAGAGCCGATGATAAAAAGAGTTGCGCCTGTAGAACAAAACATAGCGCGCGGACCGAGCAATGAAGAAATCAGAGAAAAGACCGACGAATTATTTAACGAGAAAAAAATTGGTTTGCTAAAAAGCCTTGATTCTAAATTCAAGATAAAGAAAAACAAATTTAATATTATTGCCATATATCAGGACGGAGTTTTTACCTATGTTGATTTGTCAAAAACCCAAATCCGGCCGGCAGTTTTTCTAACAGAGGAGAAGGACAAAGAAAAACTTGAACCCGTAAATTATTCGGACGACAACGGGATTTATACTATTCATAGAATTTTATCCCCAGGAGAGTTTTTTGTATTAAAGAACGGGAAAAATTATTCCAAAATCTTCAAAGACAATTGAGGGGAAAATGAGCGACCAATTAAAATTAGACGGAGAAGTAAATGATCTTCCCGAAGATGAAGGGCAAATAAAAAGTAAAACGAATAAAAAATCACCACTCAAAAATAAAAAACCTTTCCTGGCCGCCGGGGTGATTTTGATATTTATTTGCTTGGTGTTGATGTATATGGCAATTTCTTCAAATGACACAAAAAAAGAAGATCGAACAATAAAATCAAAAGAATTAATTGCCCAAGAATTAAAGCTGCAGAAAATAAAAGAAACAAAAAGTAATTTGGTCGATAAATTGGAAGATAAAGTTTTAGACAATCCAAACGTAGTAAAAAATGAGGGTGAAAAGGGTGAAAAATATAATGATTTGTTGCAATACCTCAAAACCGACCCTGAAAATCTGGTATCAGAAAATGTTATTGGCCAGGAAGAACTATCAAAAGAAGAGAACTTGCGGAGCAAAATACTGGAGCAGAATGGGAGTAGTGGAAATAGAGCAATTTATAAAGCAGAAAACAGCGTAGATCCAAAATACCAGAAAGAAGATTACGAAGCTGAAAAACAAAGTTTTTTCGCATATTCTAAAACTTATAAGGGGGCTCTTTTATATGACGGCCCCGAACTTAAAACAACCGCTAATACCCAAGTTAAATTGAATCAAGTGTCCGAGTCAATTTCAAACGAAGGAGATGAAGAAGAGTTTAAAGGGAAATCCGAAAAAGAAATCGAACAGATACTTTTGGAACGATATAAAAAAGAAATGGCAGCAGAAACAGAAGGGCCAAAGAAAAAAAGTGATAAAACAAAACTGCCGGCGGCAATGATTTATAACGATTTGGAGCCGGTAAAATGTTTTGAAGGGCAGTTTTTAGATTGTGTCCTGCTGCATAAGCTGTTGAGTGACACAGAAGAAAGCCCTGTAATTGTATCGGTGGCGAAAGATTTTTTTGATTCTTCAGCCAGGTTTGTCGTAATTCCCTCGGGAACCCGGGTAATTGGCCGTTCCCAGGTGATTAAAAATCAAGGTGCGGCACGGTTATTCATTTGGTTTGAACGGATGGTGCTGCCTAATGGCGTTTCTGTTTTACTGCCGGATAACGGGAGAGGATTGGACGTGCAAGGATCTCTAGGCATAGCTTCAAGTGTCAATCGTCACTTCTTGCAGAAATTTGGATCAGCAATAATGGTGGGCCTACTCGATGGCCTGGGAGGCCTGGCGCAAAACAACACACAAAACAATCAGCTGCAGAATATGCTGAATAATTCAGCAAACAATTTTAGCGAAATAAACCAGCAAATAATGCAACAAAACAGCAACATTGTTCCAACCATTACTGTAAACGCCGGGCATAGAGTCAAAATAAGTTTATCAGCTGATATTTTAATCTCGGCCTATTCATTGATATCTGATAGATCATACGCGCGAGGTGGAAAATGAAAAAAACAATTTTTGTATTCATTATAATTATGACATTGGTAGCTTCATTGAGCGGGCAAACCTCTGTAGAAAAAAAGAAAGAAGTCAAAGACGTATTTGATTTATTAAGTCCGGAAAAAAAAGATAAATTAATTCAAATGTTTGTAACTGACTATCCCTTTAAAGATTCAAAAGAATATAAAAATTATCCGGAGACTCTCAATAATTATTTCTCTGAACCAATTTACTCAAAACTGAGGGGTAATTTTATGAGGGGGTATAGCTACAATGAAGGATTTGAATTTCATGGCAACGAAATTGTTTTAGGAAACTTAAAAAGCGTCACTGAAGGGAAGCCGTTTTTAAAGAAATTTGTTGAACATCTTAATAATGTATTTGTCGGCAATGGAATCAAATTTGTTGATCCCGGAAAATCAGTGTATGAGATTGGATTCTGTATTGTGTCGGTAACGCCGGTTTTAACTGAGATATCATTTCCGGGGGTATTTATAGAAGTTTTAATGCACAATAAAAAAACGGGGAAATCACATTTTTACCGTTTTGGTCAGGGCAGCAAAGCTGGTCTTAATAAAGCAATGAATGATTCGTGCTGCATGGTCTTAGCAACACTGTTTACAATGTGTCCGGAACGGACGCCAGCGGAGAATTAATATGCTTAAAAAATCAATTTTAATTTTATGTTTTTTAATTTTATCAATCACAGGCCTTGCGCAAGATGATGATTTAAACGACGTTGAAATGGAATATGATGGTCTTTCATTTAATTGGATAGTCAATGGGCAAGTGGGTTGGCCAGCCGCCAACAAACCTGTATTTAATGTGGAAGATGCGGTTCATAAACTTTACCCAGCAATGATAATGTTGAAATACGGTGCTCAATTCCCCGATCTGAAAAACAATATTCAAAAAATGTCCCAAAAAGGGAACTTCTTAATTGAATTAAAGGGAATTCGTTATACTGAAATTCCAGATGCAAATAAAATAACAGGAACGATATCTTACTGGAAAAAAGTAGAGGAAGATGAAGATGAAGTGCCAATCCCGCCAGATGATGGTAGTAATGATCAGGGGTGGGAAGACCCATCTCCAAAAAACACGGAAGAAGATTTTGAAAAGCCTATTTTAGATGAAGAGCCCGAGCCTCCACAAGAAGAAGAGGACATGTCGGGCTACGCAAATAAAGGAAAATCAGATGAAATACCTGCGGAAATGTTAATCCTAGACAGTGAAAAAGATATATTTGGCCTGGTAAAACGACTGATAATCATTACAAATATGAACTTTCCGGAATGGAATCAAATAGGCTTAAATTATGAAAAGGATGTTTTGGAATTACATGTAGGAATGTAAAATTGAACGAACAAACTCAAATTGATAACAATCAGCTGACAAAGCAGATAACTTTAAGCCTGAGTCCGATAAAAGAACATCTGGAAGATGATGGAGTGACAGACATTATCGTGTTGGGATACAAAAATATAGTTATTAAAAAAGTTGGTCAAGGGATGAAACTGGTTAATGCAAGATGGGAAAATGAAATGGACCTGGTTACAGCTTGCTATCAGGTTGGTCGCAATATGAAAAGACCAATCAGCCAGGACCATCCACTGCTTGATGCCCGGCTGCCCGATGGGTCGAGAATTAATATTGTCTTTATGCCTTGTCATAATTATGGCGGGCCATGCGTTTCAATTAGAAAGTTTCCCAAAGAAAGGTTGAACGTTGAGCGGTTATTGGAAAAGAATTCCATTGATAAATTAGGGCTGGATATTTTTAAGGCTGCCATCGGAGCAGGAAAGAATATTCTAATCTCGGGTGGAACCGGGTCGGGCAAGACCACTCTGCTAAATGTTTTAGCTTCATTCATTCCCAGAGATGACAGGGTTATTTCAATTGAGGATTCCAGAGAATTAAACTTAGATCATCCTTTTTGGTCAGCGTTAGAAACAAAACAAAAACTGTATGAATCGGACATTGAAATTGGAATGGCCCGGTTGGTAGTTAATGCGCTGCGCATGTTCCCCAGGTGGATCATCCTGGGCGAAGTTCGGGGCCCGGAAGCCTGGGACCTGATGCGAGCGTTTAATACGGGCCATAGTGGTATGAGCACCATCCATGCCAACGATGTTTCGGGAGCTTTGTATGCTTTAGAAAATCTCTCAATGGCTGCAGTGGATATGCGAATTGAACCCTTGCGGGAGTACATCTCAAGGGCAATTCATGTTGTGGTGCAGATAGTACGCTTTCCTGATGATTCCCGTAGAGTTGTAGATATTTCCGAGATTGCCGGGCTTGAAAATGGCGATTTGGTTCCAACCTACCGCCTGAACCGGCTATATTATTATAATGTAAAAAGATATGACGCCGGCCAGGTAATAGGTGAATTTTGCATGGATAAAAAACCGACATTCAGAAGTGAAATGAAAAATTATAATTTAGAAATACCTAAATACTGGGAAGATACATCTTCAGGGACAAAGCCATTTAAGGCAAAAGAAAAAGAGGTAAAGAAATGATAACACGAGCACTATCAAATATTGGAAAATTATTTCGGAATCTAATCTTAAAAGCACTCCGAATAAATTATATTAAAAACATGGACCTTTTCATTGTCGGATGGGCCTACGCTTTAGTAAGTCTGGTTTATGGGACGGTACTGTTATCAAAAAAACAATTGTCTTTAGGGATTTTTTATATAACATGTGCCCTGGTGATATTCGTTGTCTTATCCTATATAGGTAGAACTGTAGGAAGTTTAAAACCCAAAACGATAGAGCTGATTGATATTAAAATAACTTTAGATACTCCCTCAACGTTATTGCTGGCCGGGCTAATAAAGCAAAGTTTAAAATATAAAGGCGATCAAGCAATTATATTAACAGAACAAGGGGAAAAAACAGTTAAAGATATTGCCGCAAATTTAGAGACGCTTGCCTTAAATCATTTGCAGCAATCTAAGGAGGCTTTAAAGTGAAAATATTAAAAGTGATAGTTTTGGTAATTATTATGAATGTGGGAGTGGCTGCCCAGGAAAAAGTTCAAAGTGAAGCACATAGAAAAACAACCTATTTCCAGCAAGGATATTATCTATATATATTGTTATCAGAAGACCAGGGGAAAAATCTTACATTTGAAATAGATAACAATTCAATTGTGGCTGCAGCCGACCAGCCAATTGCCAGCGCCGGCGAAGATATTAATGCATGTGTTGGGAGCCAGGTGAAATTGACTGGTGCTGGATCTTATGACCCCCTGGAAATGTTATTAACCTATCACTGGGAATTTCAATCAATACCGCCAAGTTCTAAAGCGGTTTTGAATGGTCAAAATCAACAAAACTGCACATTCGTACCCGATTTACCGGGAGAGTATACAATATCCTTAACGGTGAAAACTCCCGATGGCAGGGCTGGTGCGGATACTGTACGCGTGAGCGTGACATTTTATGACAGTAAACCACATGCAGTTATTGAAGGTCCAGGAATAGTTAAGTCTCTATTGCCTGTAACAATAACTTTGGACGGTTCATCTTCATATACGCAAAATGGAAAAATAGTACGATATCTCTGGGCGATAGAGAGCAAGCCCCCAGAATCAACCACGGCAATTGACAACAAGGGAGAAAGTTCAATTGATATTCAGCTGGATTGGCCAGGTGAATATCAAGTTTCTCTGATTGTATGGAATCAATTGGGGCCATCGAAAAAAGCCGTTCATAATATAAGCGTTAGCAACGGAGATCCGCCAGTCTTTTTAATAAGTTATACAAGAAAAACATTGTCAAATTTATTTATGAAAAAAGATGAAATTAAAATGAAAGTTGAAATTCAATACTTAACTGAACCAAAAAAAATCCCAGCCGAATACATAGTTTTTCGGCGGGGAAAGAGCGAAGTAAATTCTGAGATAGTAAAAAGAGTTAGTGCCAGCGAGTTAAGTAAAGATAACATTTCAGATAGAGAGAGCTTTGTAATCGAAGATTATATAATTCCAGGCGAAAACTATATTTATTTAATAACAGGACTGACAGCGGAAGGGGTCGTGCTTACTTCTAAGGAGATATGTTTGTAATGAAAAAAATAATCTTAATTATTACTATTATATTAATAACCTTTAGCCTTTGGGCTGACAATAAGCCAAGTTTAGCTCTAGCAATTGGATGGTCCGGAGTAAATCGTACAGATAAATCATTCAAAGAAATTTATCCCTCGTTCTCTATGTCACCGTATGCACGATTGGAAATAGGTTTATTCTCGCGATTGACGGTTTACGCGGCCGCCGATTTGCAGTTATCGAATATTATTACAGATCCCGATCCCGGATTTGATTCAAAATTGACAATTTTATATTCAGAATATGGTGCAGCCTGGCGAATTTCAGGAAGGCAATCAACATTAATTCCCCATGCTGGGATTGGGATTGTTTATCTAAGGGAAGAAGCATTCGGCGAAAAATTTAACCGACGTGTTAATGGCTTTACAGTCGGAATTGCTTGGAGGGGATATTTTAGCGAAAAAGCTTTTATTGACATCAATGCAGATTATCTGGATATCGTGGTTCCAGGTTACGATGACCGTAAAATTCAATTAGGTGGATTGCGACTGAGGGTTGGAGTCGGGACTCATATAAGATTATTTGAATCGCCATATTCAGTTGAATAAAAGAATTTTAGTGGATCCCAAAGATACCGTTATCATCATTGAAAGTCCGAATAAAATAAAAAAGATGAAGGAATACACAAGTGCTAAAATAATTGCCACCGTGGGGCATTTCAAAGATATTCCAAACGATAACGGCTTAGGAATCGATCTAAAAACCTATCAGCCAATATTTAAAGTAGTAAAAGGGAAAAACAAATTAGTTTCTGAACTCAAGGCCTGCAGAGGCAAAAAAATATTCATAGCGACAGATCCCGATCGCGAAGGGTATGCAATTGGGACTCATGTATATAATATTGTAAAAAAGGCCTCAAATGACGTGTACCGGGCCGAAATACGCGAAATAACCTATAAGGGTATTACGGAAGCTTTGCAAGCCGCCAAGAGGTTTTCTGAGACAAATAATGGACTTTACGATGCGTTTCTAGGACGAAGGGTAGGGGACCGGCTTATCGGATTTTTAATGTCGCCATTGGTATCGAATAGTTTGAAGGCTGTTTATTCCGTGGGTCGAGTTCAATCACCGGGTTTGCGCCTGGTGGTGGACCGGGAAAATGAAATAAGAAATTTTAAAGCGACATCGTATTTCAAATTAGAAATAAAATTGAATTCTCAAAACATTGAATTTAAGGCTTACCATGAGGCCGGGAAAATAAAAGAACAGGAAATTTTAGATTCAATTATGAAAAAGATTTCCTCGGCCGATAAAAAAGCGGTAGTAAATAAAATTGGATCAAAGAAAGTGGTTAAAAGCCCAAAAGCTCCTTTTACCACATCTACCCTGCAGCAGGCGGCGAATAATCGGCTGAGTCTTGGAGTCGAGCAGACGATGGAGTTAGCCCAAGGGCTTTTCGAAAAGGGTTTGATAACCTATCACCGAACCGATTCACCGCGGGTTTCAGGAGAGTTTATAAACGAAGCCCGAGAGAATATTCGGGCTGAGTATGGACAGGAATACTGCCCAGAAAAAGCTTATGTCTATATCAGCCAAAACAGTCAAGCGGACGCCCATGAAGCTATCCGGCCAACGCATATTTATAATTCGGATGATCTCAATAAAATTATCAAAGAAAATAAACTAACAGAGATGCACGAAAATCTATTGAGACTTATTATAACGAGAACAATTGCCAGCCAAATGTCCCAAGCCATTTTCGATTCAACGAAGGTAACTTTGAGGTATGGCGATGAATTATTTATCGCATCAGGATCAGTCATGATTTCCCCTGGCTATAATAAAATCTATGAGGATCTAGAAAAAAAAGACGAAGACGAAAACGATAATTTGCCGAAGTTGGCTGCCGGCCAAATCGTAGATGTTATTGATTTTAATAAAATTATGAAATGGACAAAGGCCCCTACAAGATACACCGAAGCAACGCTTGTAAAAGAACTTGAAAAAAGAGGAATCGGCCGGCCGTCAACCTATGCAAGCATTTTGAGAACAATAAAAACCCGGAAATACGTAAAGCTTGTTAAAAAATATTTAGTGCCCTCTCCGGAAGGCGAAAAATTGATTGCCTATTTAAAAGCAAATTATGGGTGGGTAATTGACTATGATTTAACTCAGACAATGGAAAATTATCTTGACCTGGTTGAAGACAAAAAGGCAAATTGGCAAGATTTTGTAAAAAAACTACATGAGCATCTAGGTTTTATTGATCCGCCGGCATGGACAGTTTCAAATAAAAACTAAAAGGAGAAATGAAATGGCAAAACAAAGTATTGAACTAGAAGGAATGCTTTATGGTCGTAAAGCAAAAGTACAAGTTGAAGTATTAGGGAAATGCCCAGTTTGTGGAGGGTGGGTATTCGATCCTATTAATGATTTCAAAGGAGAGCCAGCCAAGTCGTTTTCATGTCAGAAGTGGTACTCCAAGGAATGCACTTTCGGGATCTGGAAGGAATTTTGCGGAAAAAAGTTATCAGAAGCCGCGGTGATCGAATTGCTCGATAGCGGAAAAACAGCTGACACTGTGAAGGGTTTAAAGTCACAGAAAGGAACCATCTTTGATTCGCGGCTGATGCTGGATAAAGATTATAAAGTTCGGTTGTTTCGGGAACCAGCGGCGGAAGAGGAAAATAAGCAAAGCGATTCCGATGGTAGCGAGGAGTAGGGGAGAGGGAGGGAAGATGCGGAAAGCAAGATGGTTGATTATTATTACATTGCTTATATTGACTTTTGGCGCTTGTAAAAAAAGTGAAATAATAGCACCAGAAATCACAATTCCCGCGCCATACGGGAATGTGGCTTACATTACAGTTGGAAGCACTCAGATATTAATCGAACTTTTATGTGAAGGTATTTCCTGCACAGAATCAGGTAAAATCATAGATTATACCTTCACTTTAAAAAAAGGATACAACACAGTCTTGAACATAAGCAAGGCCGATTTAGACAAGTATAAAATGGCCGAGATATTGTGCGTATTCAATGTTCCTGGTGGAAAAATAGGTATCGGTCATTGGGGTCCCCTCGGGGTGCTTTATTTGACCGATGTCCCTGAACTAAAAACTCGGCCCGATTCGGTCGAGTTGAAGGTGGTTATAAAAACCGAAAATGGGGGACAATATGAAAAGAACTCAGCACCAGGGATAATAAACGTGGTAGAAGAGTAACCTGGTAGGAAAAAACGCGCCAGGATCGATTCAGAGGCGTTAATTTAGAGGGTCCAGGGGAAATTCCCTTGGCGGTGGTACGGAGGTAGAGCCTCCGGCTTTTTCAAGATGTTTTGCCCATCTCCCAATGGCCGCCGGCTGTGTAGCCGGCGGCCATTGGGAAGCGAATCAATTAATGGTTAGATTTTAAATTATGCAAGAAAATGTATCCTCTTATTTGGTCTTTTTTCTGCATTTCAATTCGATATAAAACGCTGTTAGCATCCGGGAAAAAAGAAACCTTAAAATCTGTCACATCATCTAAAACCAATTCGTTGTTTCTGAATAGTTTATCCGTATTCCAGCTCCATTTAATGTCGTTTGCTTTAAAGCCGGGAGTACGTTTCAGAACCTTAAATGATTTTGCTTTGTTTAAATCGGCTTTAAGGCTGTCAATGCAATTAAAAATTGCTCCGAGTCTTTCGGTTTGCATGTTTTTTGGTGTCATTTTCTTTTTCCTTTCCCTGCCTGCCTTTCGGTCAGGTCTTAAAGGATTTCTCCTTAAAAGAGAAATTTTTTCTGGCGGGGTCACTCTTTGGGTAAGGACTGGCGGAATCTTGGGCCGATTTTGCCGTGAGGGAAGGCCAGACTAAAGCGGTATTTTTCTACAAGCGACCGCTTCCTTAGAACTAAGGGAGTGAAGGAGAAAAATAATTATCGTTTCGAAAATAGCTTCCTGGGCCAAAACTCGGTTAAGTGGAGCCAGGCCTCCGGCCCGCCGGGGAAAATGAATTTTAGCTCCCTTAGAGGGTGGGGGGTGAAATTAATTTGGTGATCTTAATTCTTCCGGGTAGCAGGCCGGAAAAAACCTTACTTCCGCTTCGGATGTAGGGTTTAAGGTTGCCGTTTCCGGTCGCCCCGGATCTGGGGGAGCTTTCCAGGAAGCGGCCGACAAAAACAATTCATAAGGCCGCTTCGCGGATAGCGGCGCTAATATCTTTTCCAGGTATTGATTATATGCCGGCTTGCCGGCATCTTAATCCGGAAGTGTGGAGACTGCTGAGCCACTAGCCCAATAAGCTGGCATGTTGAAATCTTTTCCAGATCTTCCGGGTAGCAGCCGGAAAAAACCTTTCTTCCGTCTCGGATGTAAGGTTTAAGGCTACCGTTTCCGGCTGCCCCGGATCCGGATGGCGAAGCTTTCCGGGAAGCGGCCGCAAGCCCTTCATAGGGTCTTAGGGCCGCCCTGGATAGCGGAGCTAATATCTTTTCCAGAAAGCGGGGATTGGGGGAAGGCCCCGAAGATGGGGGAGGCGGAGATCGGCGGCCGCCAGCTCCGACGCGGGGGAAGACGTTCCCCCGACATACACTTTATTAAATGAATTCAAAAACTTATTTCGCTTAAATTAAAATAAACCTATCTTAAATTCAAAATACAATTCCAAAAAATAAAACAAAACCAACAACATATAAAACGTAAGCTAAAAAAGCTCAAACTGAAAAAATAAAAATAGAAACCACTTAAAGCAAAACATCTAAAAGATAATAAATTAAAAAAATTGACACAGAAATTGAAAAAAATCTTTTTAAAATTGATTCAGAGACACGATCTCTACATTACCTTATATATATGACCAGGCATTTTTCAAATAAATCATCGACGGGGTAGGCGGTTCAACTTAATCAAGGTAAAAGCGGCTGCAACCGCTGTTACCTTTTAATAGGTGGGCGGTGAACAAAAAGAAAAGAGCCGGAGCTTAGAGCTCCGGCCCAAAGAAAGGTGGGGCTTATAGCCCCACCCCGAACTCGGTCGCAAGTTTCTTCGCGCGTTCAATTCCCGCAGGTGTCAGAATGACGGATTTGGTGTTTTTAAACTGGGTGAGAAAGTTATTCTCGCAAAGGTCGTTCAGAGTAGTGAACAAAAAACCCTTCCATGCTCGGAAGACTTTTTCACCGGGGAATTGTCTTGACTCTTCTTCCCAGCCACTGAGGAACAGAAGCAGCAGGCTCAAATCGGCCAGTTTTTTTACTTTTGCATCAGACATTTTTTAACTCCTTTTGACCGCCTGCCTTTCGGTCAGGACTTATTGTCAAGAGCTTTTCAACTTAATTTTCTGAAAGCTCACCCGTGAGCGGGGCTGGCGGAATCTTGGGCCGATTTTGCCTGAGGGCTGCCCAGGCTCATGCAGTATTTTTCTACAAGCGATCGTTCTTTAGGACTATGGGAGTGTAGGAGAAAAATAATTTTCGAGAAGCGAAAATCGCATCCTGGGACGAAAGCGGTTAAGTGTAGCCAAGGCCGGAACTTTCAGAAAATGTTGAAAAGCTTAAATAAGAACTGAGCTGCAGGCGATAATCAAAAGGAATTAAAAATGAGCAGAACAAAAAAACGATTTGAGACAAATGCAATTGAAATATCTCAGTGGACGGGAAGGCAAGACAAACGGTGAAAGAAAATGAAATGGAAGGGTCGTTCAAAACGATGAACAGCGGGAATAACTTAGCAGTTTAAAAACAACAAAGACGAAACATTGCAATTGAAAAGCGAAATCTCGCGGCCGAGTTCGGGGATCATATAAGACCCCCAGCTCGCGAAAGGTTTTTTAAAAGTCGGAAAATTTCAAATCGGACGTAAACCATAACAATGTAAACATTTTGTTGT
>Ga0268280_1001941_pt1 | contig 12868 bp, 16 predicted proteins | sample saktaG_9_FD_190139 | JGI IMG/M metagenome (GOLD analysis project Ga0268280, IMG submission 190139) | Saline water microbial communities from Sakinaw Lake, British Columbia, Canada - sak_2011_5_24_40m | ecosystem: Environmental > Aquatic > Non-marine Saline and Alkaline > Saline ...
CAGGCATTCTTTACAAATATACGTTTCAGGGAGTTGGCGAGCCGCTTCTTCTTCTTCTCTCGCACCAATACGCTCCATAAGAGGCCCGGACCCGCCTTCATGAATAAAATGATCTCATTGAAAGTGAAGAATTTCACCGCGGCGAACTTCTTCGCTATCTTTAAGATCTGAAGCGGGGTATAGAATGAGAACTTGATCTGCCTGCCTATTTTTTTCAAAGCCGGATGGCTATAGGTATCCGAATAAAGCTCTCCGCGATAGGTAACGTGATAGCCGGGTGTACTTTCCGCGAGCTTCCTGAGCGGAGAGAACTTCTCTATCCTTAACTTCTGGAATGTGATGGAATCGAGGCTTATCTCTTTAGCGAACTTCGCTATGCATAGCATCTCTTCTTCGGTCTCTCCTATGTTGCCATAAATAAAGTAGCCGTGATAGTAGATGGGGTATTTTTTCAATACGGCAAAAGATCTCCTTATTGTATTTGAGTCAAAACCTTTATTAAGCTGCGCCAATATACGGTCGTGCGGAGATTCTATCCCCATAAAGAGCATCTTGAACCCCGCCTTGACCATCTTTTCCAAAAGCCTGGGATGATTGGCTATTTCTATGCGGGCCTGCGCCAGAAAGCGTTTTTTTATTTTACGCGCTATTATCAGGTCGCAGATCTCTTCCGACCTCTTTATATCCGTAAAAAAGTTGTCGTCGTTAAATAGTATGGTATTGGCGCGGATGGCCTCTATCTCTTTTACGACAGACCTTACGCTGCGCGCCGCATAATCTCTTTTTTGACCCAGGGGATTCAGGGTGAATGTGCAGAACTTGCAGTTAAAAGGACAGCCTCTGGCGCTTAGGACCGAATCGAACGTCAAGTCTGCCAAGCCGATACCATTTACCCTCATGTAATATTTATTTCGCCTTAGGGATCGGTCCGGAGCTCCTATAAGATCTACGTCGGGTAAGGGCCTGTTCGCGGTATGGACTATCCCCTGGCTACCTTTGTAGGATATGCCCAGGATATTTTCACGCGGAGTGCCTTTTAGTATCTCTTTTATAGTCTCTTCGCCTTCGCCTCTGACGACAACGTCTATCCTTGGAGAGGCCTTGAACAGTTCTTCGACCTCTACCGTGGCTTTATATCCGCCTACGACTAGAGGTATGCCATCCGGCATTAAGTTCAACAGCTTGCAGACCTCTTCATACTGGCGGTCCCATCCGACAGTGACACATATGATGTCTATCTCTTTGCGTATAAAATCGATAAGCTTTCCGGTATCGCACAGTTCTGTTTCATATCGCAGGTCAAGAAGGGTTATTTTATCCGCAAGGCCTTCGGCGCTGGTGGCCACATACTCAAGGCCCGTCGGCGGAAAAAGTCCCATGATGCTGGTCGCCGTATTTTCGATATAAGGGTTTAAAAATAACGCATGTTTATATTTCATATTTATTTCTTTGTTTTTATGGTTAACCTATTGAGAAACAGACCATGCCTGCCTATCGGCAGGCATGGATCATGGCAGGTACGGGCTTATATGGTATTCTTTCGCTGAGTCTTGTGGTGCCTGCGGACCTTATCAAACACTTCTTTATTGATCGCCTGCCGGTCAACCGGTTTGCCTTCGGCTTTCAGTTTTTTGACCATAGCCTGGACCATCTTTCGCTTGATTATCTTCTGGCCTGATACGCTCTTTGTCCTCTTACCGAATCCGCACCAATCTTTGTAAATTCCCATCGTAGATCTCCTCTATTAGAATTACACCGCTCCATGCAGCATCTTGCATCGCTTGTCCAGCGTCACCATTATAACATAATGTAGATAATATGCATCCAATTGATTTTCGCGAATACCTTTCTTATTGTATGATCAGTTAATTAGAAAACGTGAAGGAGGCGCTCAAACTGACTAAATATGGCGGAGAGACTGGGATTCGAACCCAGGGATCCCGTTAGAGATCACACGCTTTCGAGGCGTGCGCCTTCAACCACTCAGCCATCTCTCCGTTACTACAAGGCAGGTTAAAACCTGCCCTACTGTATATTTTATTTGTATTTGTTCAATACCTTTAACAGCTCTTTGGCGCTCTCCGGCATCCCGATTTTATTTTCGATCAATATCTCTCTAGCGGAAAGACCTTTGCCGTACAATTCTTTATCGCCATCCCAATGCTGGGTGATAACGGCGCCCTCGAGCTTCACTCCGGCAAATAATCCGCGGCTTCGGGAATAAGAGAGTATCCCGCCTTTCAGCTGTATGTCGGTCGATGCTTCGGCAGCCCTGCCGACCGGACCTCCGGCAACAGACGCGTCAGCGCCGAGTTTAAATTGCCCATCAAGTATGCCATCGACGCTGCGGCGGTTCATTATTAGCAGGACAAAATCCGTCGCTTGTCCGCCTATCTGCAGCCCCCAGCTGCCTCCCGCGATCGTAAAGATAGCCGGCGCTGACCATTTGCGGGTCTTAGCATCCCTTACCATCATGATGCCCTGGCCGTATTTACCGCCCAATATAAATCCCGCCGAAATAGTGCTCGGAAATATGGCTATCGCAGAACAGTCACGCAATAGATTATCCGGAATATTCTGATCTGGCATCTGCTGGATCTGGTCAAGCACCAGCCCCGACTCCTCAACAAGCCTTGCCCATTTATTCTCCTCGGCATAGGCATTTGCCGTGGAAAAGATGAATACAAAGGACAGAACTACAGATATCGCTACAAAATATTTTTTCATACTATCCTCCTTTTTGCGCTACTGGCTTGGAACTATTATATCAAAAACTATTCTCTTTTACCATCTCCAGGCGGCCCCCGCGTATACGGCCGATTCTTTGTTCGTTTTTAACAAGCGCAGAAAGGCCTCGCCATCGCCTTTCAATATTTTGCGGGACAATTCCAGGCTTGCGCCTATATCCCTCTTCTCTTTATCGTTCTTTAGCGTAAATAATATCGTATCCCTGTCTGTAAGCCTGGCGTCCACGCCAAAGACCATCTCTCTGGTCTTATTCTTCTCGTAATCTATCTCAAATATCAATCCGGCATCTTTTTTCAGGTTCCACCTGCCGAAGAACGTAATGGTCCGACGCACGGGATCCACCCTGTCATTCGAGCCTATACCCAACTCATATTTAATATAATTCTCTTTGAAGACGCCTATACTTGTTCTAAAATCGAATGATTGATCCGTCCCCTTACCTAACAGATAAGATATGCGAAACTTCTCCTGTATATCCCAATAACCTTTAAATATCAAAACGTGATATTGCTTCTTCTTCCGTATCATGCGGGCTTTTTCATATCGATATATGATCTGGTGGTTTTTATTTATCTCCCATATGCCGTTCAGGGAGAGGATATCGTATCTACCCGACTCTTTCCTTACATGGAAAGATAGGCGGTTCTTATCATCCGCCTTCCAGGCGCCTCCGAGATTAAGTACATATGTAGACCGGGTATTATCTTTTGTTGTGGCAGTAACGGCAAATAGGAGCGAGCTCTTATTCACATCCAGGATCTCGCCCTGCAGGGTTATCTGATCGCCGAATGTCTGTCTGCCCTGTCCGTCCAAAGTGAGGCGAAGCTCGTGATCATCCGTCAACGACCACGATCCTTTAAGTTTTATCTGGTGGGGTATATTCCCGTCTTCCGGGAGAGGCGCTTTTACGCGGTAGGAGAGGTCGTTATCTTTATCGAGTGAGAACCGGCCGTCTATGACCTGGCGGAATTTGGGCAGATCGCTCTTTTTTCCGTCACTTGAGATGAGGAGCCTATTATAAGGATCTACCTCGTATTGTATCTTCTTCATTTCGGAGCTTGGGGGAACTCTCCGGCGAGCGCCTTCTTTATCATATCCCTGATATCCTCGCCGAAATCTTTAGTGAGTATCCATTCCAGATATTCGCGGTCTTCTTTTGCTATCGCTTTTATATGCTTCTTCCTGCCATGCTTACCGAACATGGGATAGAGCTGGCCGTTCCACCAGCAGAACTTCCGCTCCTTGTCGAAATAGTCGCTCTTCGCCTCATAGTCTATGTCCTTCAAGCTCTCTATGCCCTTATCCACGCTGCCATACATCTCGATCTGCGCATCGAGTATATCCACGGTGGCATCCGCGTCGTTCAGCGCGGAATGCGCATTCTCCAATTTTTTGCCGCAATAGAGAAGATAGGCGGCCATCAGGTCCCTCTTCTCATGCACGTGGTACACCTTTTGCGCGTCATAGACGGCGCGGTTACGCCAATTAAAACTGACACCCGCGTCGTATAGTTCGCGTTCCAGCAAGGGTATATCGAAACGCAGCACGTTAAAACCGCCGAGGTCGGACTCTCCTATGAACGCGAATACCTCTTTGGCGATATCTTTAAAACGCGGCGCGTCTTTCACATCAGCGTCCGTGATATTGATTATCTTTGTGACATTCGCCGGGATCGGCATCCCGGGATTTACGCGCTTTAGATAAGTCTCGCGCGCGCCATCCGGCATTATCTTGATCATCCCTATCTCGACGATCCTGTCCTTCTCCACCCATGTGCCGGTAGTCTCAAGATCCAGGACTACCAGAGGGCGCGATAATTTCATGATCTCTTCTTCTTTTTGGAGACCGGCTTCTTCTTCACAGCGGGCTTCTTCTTTTCATGAATGGCTTCCGGCTTGGCGGCGTAGGAGCCTGTATGGGAGCCGCGGCCCTTTGCCTGTTATCCTGTCCTCCCCCAAACGGGCCTCTGGTCTTACGCTTCGAAAAACAATCCTTGCAGTACACCGGGCGTTCGCCGCTCGGTTTAAAGGGCACTTCGCATCCTTTCTTACAGTCCGCGCAGACCGCTTTATGCAGGACCCTGCCGGGCTGCTGAAAAGGCTTTGGCTCAACCGGCCTTGTGTCTACTGGCCTCTGTGCTGACTTGCTGATCAGGGTATCTATCTTCCTGTCAATAATGGATATCTGTTCCTGTATCTTATTTATCAACTCTACCACGTCCGGCTTAATGGCCTTCTTCATCTTATTCCTCTTTCTTTAATTTAAACTACTTGTCCTCTACCTTACCTTCCACATCTATAAAATCACCTTTATCTATATGCGGACGGCCTCCTCCCGTTGACCGGAACGAATTGAATCTTATATCGATCCTGGGCGTAAATATAAAATTTAGTAACGAACTTATTATGCTGAACAATAACGCCGCCCAGAATGCGTTCCAAAAACCGGCGACGACGAAGCCCTTGATAAATTTGGTAGCTAGATAGAAGAGATAGCCGTTTATGATAAGAGTGAAGGATCCGAACGTGAATATGGTGATGGGTAGCGTCAGGATCAATATGAACGGCCGTATGAAAGAGTTCAGAAGACCCAGTATAAGGGCCGCGACAAATACAGTCTGCATATTATCGATGCTGACACCGGCTACCACGTGTATTACCACGAGCAGGGCTATCACATTGATGAACCACTTTATCAGGAATTTCATAATTTAGGTCTTTCGTTCCATCCACAGTATATCATCTTGCCATAAAAAAGAGCAATTCGATTTTTTTGGTCCGGCACCTTGCCAAAACCCGAAATATATGGCATACTTATGATAGACATATTGGAGGAGATGGAAGCGATAGCGAAAGCCATCAGGCCTATCACCTACAAAAAGACCTTCAGAAGTTTGGAGGTCGTTTTTGTTTATAAAGAAACTCTTTCATATCAACTGCAATGCAACCGTTAGAGCGGTGACCAGCACCTGACCCGCTATGCTGATCACATTCCTGGTATTATCACGCTTCTTCAATTCTGTGATAACAGAGCTTATGGCTGTGAGATAGATTATCCTGTTTGAATTCTGTATCTCCGACAGCTCCGGCGCCGAGTCCATGGAGAAGACCTCGGCCTTGGGCAACAGGGCATCGTACAGCCTCTCCAGGTCCTCATCCTTCATCTTCGAGACCCTCACCTTATCATATTTTATATTGAATATACCGGACTTCTTGATATAGGCCGATTTACGATTCTTGAGGAGCTTAAGATACTCTTCCAGGGCAATGGAACGCGCTATACTGTCCTCCCATATGTCGCTCTTGGTGTTGTATATCATTACAACGGCCTTGAGGGCCTTATCGTCGTCAAGGTCCTTGAACTCCTTCACCTCTTTTCCCTCGACTTTATAGGTGGTGGGATACCGCATGGTGGCGCAACCGGAGAGTATGATGGCGGCCGAAAAAAGCAGGACTATAGGCTTAACTAATGTCCGCATATTTTGACGATCATACCAATTTTTTTATCGCGGCAAGGGCCGCGCCGTAGTTTGGAGGCGTTGCAACCTCTTTAACGTATTCCGCATACGCTATATTGTCATCTTTATCGATCAGGAATATCGCCCTGGCAAGAAGCCTGAGCTCCTTTATCAGGACCCCGTAATTTGTCCCGAAGCTTGCGCTTCTGTGATCCGAGAGGGTCTCTATCTTATTTATCTCAAATTCCTGGCAGAACCGTTTCTGCGCGAACGGAAGGTCCATGCTGATAAATATTATAATGAGATCCTTTGACAGCTTGGACGCCTCATCGTTAAAACGTTTGATCTCCAAATCGCATACCGGGGTATCCAATGACGGCACGGAAGCGATCAATTTTATCTTTCCTTTAAAATCGGCGAGCGTCTTTTCTTTCAGCTCGTTATCAAGGACATTAAAATCGTTAGCCCCTTGGCCCGCCTTCACCTCGGATCCGATCAAAGTGACAGGGCCTCCTTTTAAAGTGACAACGCCATTTCTCTCCATAAAGATCTCCTTTTTGCCTTATTTCGTCGGGGCCGCGGCGGCCGGCTGCTCCAGGCTCTTATCGACCTCCATCGCAACAACTCGCCATTCTGTCCCATATAACCCGGAGGTATCCCAGACCGCTATCTTCTCTGCCAGCGTCTTATCTTTGGGCGCATCTACGTAAAAACTGTAAGATCCGGCACCGTTCCTTGACGCTACGACGGTCTTGGAGAAAGAGATCAGGTCCTCAAACGGACTAAACATCGGGTCGGAGAACATATTCTTTCCTATCTCGTCCGGATCCGCGTCATAGACGATCAGGCCGTTCTTCTGTATCACCCATATCTTACATGGCTCATCTTCCACAAGCGGCTTCAAGAAATTTTCATGCCTGATCAACATCCTGACCGCCCCTAAAAATTCGCCCTTGTCCGAAAATATTGGATACCCGACAGTTACCGCATGAATAGCCTCGGCCGATTCGTATACGTTGCTCAACACGGGCTTTTTGTTCTTCAAGAGCGACATCACGTGCGCCAGATCGCTTCTGTTCGTGCCTTCATACTGTTTGTATTCGGCCGGTTCTACTGTGATCTTTACACCATCCGCATTGATGATAGAACAGTCGATGACATACGGGCGGTACTTACGTAAATCGTTTAATATTTTCCGCGCGACTTCACCCTTTAGATCGATGCCAGATAGCGCTTTAGCCGCGGCCTGGATATCCGTGTCTATCTCCGCCAATGTTTTATCTATCGCCTGTTTAGCGGCTTTAAGAGACGGCGTAATGTCTCCGATGTCAGCAGCAAACGCAGACGCGGTACTGAATATTGCGATCCCCACCAACAGTATAATCAGCTTCTTCATGCTAAACCTCCTTTTTCAACTCTTTGTGCAGGCGCTGCCACCCGACTTGACTTTATATAGATCCCTGTTATAAGGCAGCTTCATGAGCAGCAGGCCCATCATGCAGCTGTCTGTAACTCCCGCAAATATAAGCCCGCTCGATACAAATATCGATATGGCCAAAAACCATGAATTAACGAATATGGAGAGCAGTATGCCCGACAAGATCAGGCTTCCCGCTATTATCCTCACCTGGCGCTCGAGCGATATGACATCTTTTGTCTTCTCCACTAAAATATTGGCGCTGCCGCCTTTTAAGCCCTCAAGAAACTCAGCGGCAGTCTCGACACAGCCGACGCACGAAAGCCTCTTACCCTGCCTGATCTCTTTGCATTTTAATGAACCGGCTTTCGACAGAAAGGCATCTCTACATCTTTTTATGTCGTCCCCATGATCGTCCCCCATGATAAACTTTGCGGCATAGTAAGCTCCGCAGACGCCCTCGGGAGCCATGCCCCTGCCAAATGACGCGAAGAGGCCGACCGAATTTTCATCCAAAAGAAACTTTTCGGTAAAGGCCGCTATCACCGCCTGGGCACAATTCAGCTTCCTGCCGCCGCCTTTGTCGGTATAATATTTTTTTGCTCTTTCTTTACTCATGCTTTTGACCGCTCCTTATCATTTCTATTTCAGATCTTCTTATAGTGACCGAACCAGCGCCTGTCTGTAGACTTAAATTAAGCTCGATGCCGTCTTCGTTATCCCGCACGATGACCCCCTTAAGGACCCTCCCTGATTTTAAATAAACAATGTCGTGAGCCTTATCATCCGCTTCTACCGACACGGATGTTAAAACTGTGCTTGCCTTACCCATCTCTTTTTTCAGCCATTCCATAATTTGATTCCTGTAAGAAGAGTTTTTAAGATAGAGTAGCGTACATATGACGAGCAATATGCTTATGAATATGCGAAGCGCTCTTTTGATCTTTCTAAATAAAATATGTCTGTGCAGAGTAGCTCTGCCGCGGCCGTGTGTCTTTGAAAAATACATAGCCTTGTCAGCCTTCTGAAGTATCTCTTCGACTTCGTTACCATCGAAAGGATAAGATGCTATGCCGGCGCTGAAACGCAACTTGAATATGCGCCCTCCGGACAGGAACGGCCGCCTCCTTAAGTTCTTCATTAGTTTAATGGTCGTCAAGCGCGCCTCTTTGGCATTCTTCCCCGAGAAGACTATCACAAATTCATCCCCACCAAAACGGAAGATGGTCGTCTCCTCTTCTCTAAGGCTGAGGCGGAGCGTGCTGGCAAAATATTTCAGCGCTTCATCTCCGTCGATATGGCCGTATTTATCGTTGTACGCTTTAAAATGGTCCAGGTCTATTACGAGCACGGAAAACGGGATCTTATATATCTTACACTCGGCCTTGATCTTGTCGAGCATAGGATTAATGACTTCTTTACTGAAACATCCCGTGAGGAAATCTGTTTCGCTCATCTTTTGGCGTTCCCGTTATTGGTTATCAGCCCTATGAACATCTCGACCAGTTTCGGGTCGAGTTTATTCCCGGCATATTTTCTCAACATCTTTATGCCTTCCTCATGGCTCAGAGCTTTCCTGTAAGACCTGTCGGTGATCAGCGCATCATATATATCGACTACTGTCAGGATGCGGGCCGCAAGAGGTATCTCTTCGCCTTTCAGGCCATCCGGATATCCGGTGCCGTCATAAAATTCGTGGTGGTGCCGGACCAGCACGCTCAATCTTGACATTGAATGCAGCGGCTTCAGTATGTTCTCGCCTATTACGCTATGTTTTTTCACTATCTCATATTCCTGGGGAGTAAGCTGCCCCTTCTTCTTTAAAATAACATCCTCTATGCCGACCTTCCCCAGGTCGTGGAGCAGCGCGCCGCCCATCAGCATCTTTTCGGCCTCTTCATCGAGGCCAAGCTTCTTCGCTATCATCTGCACGTAGGAAGAGACGCGCTCCAGGTGGCCCGCGCTATAAGTATCCTTCGCCTCCACTATCCGCGCCAGCATGACAAGCGTGTCATAGTAAGTCTTCTCTATGTTTCTGCCCAACTCCAGTATCTTTGTTTCAAGGCCGGCATTGATCCTATTGAATGATTGAGCCAGGTCTTTAAGTTCGTCGTTCCAGACGACCTCTATCATTTCGCCTTTATTTCCCAGGGAGATATATTCGGCCTTTTTAATTATCGCTATCAGTGTATTAAAGACCTTTCTCAAAAAAAGGTATCCGAATAAACCGCATACGCTCATCAGGATGATGATGGTGCGGGTATGTTTCAGGAGCATATTTTTATCGGAGATTACGCTCGGGGCTAAAAATATGAGGTAGCATGCGAGGAGCGTTGGGATGACGAACATGAAGAAGAACGCCAAAACGTTCTTCTTCTGTAATCCGATATCCTCTAACGAAACTTTTTTATTGAAAAGCGCTTTAGAGATCTTCATGCCCTGTAGACTTGTCCTTGGTCGCAGTATCATCCATATTTATTATATCTACTACCTGATCCAGCCACCCTATCTGCGAAGAACTATTGCCGGATCTATTCGTAAGACTTGCCTTTGCCGCTTTAGCCGCATCTTGGGCGGCGTTAACGCTTCTCTGCGCAAAAACATCGTCGCATACCATTGTCCCCGCGGCAAATACTATACAAATCATCGAAATTATAACTTTCTTCATATCGCCTCCGCCAATTATATTATTTTATCAGACGTCCAAGAGCCGCTACAACTGCCGTCTCTACGCGCAGTATGCGATCTCCCAGATTAACGCATCTACATCCGGCTCGATTAAAGGCCGATACTTCATCCGGCAGAAATCCGCCTTCAGGCCCTATCACGAGCGTGAATGCGCTCTTAAGGCCGCACGGCAATAGGTCTGTGGTTCCATCCGGATGCGCTACAAAAGCCCTTGCGCCTTTTATTATCTTGGGCAAATCATCCTCTACGAATGGTCTAAACCTCTTGCGGCACAAAACTTCAGGCATAATAGTATCCTTTGCCTGCTCAAGTCCCAGCGCGAGCTGGGCTTTTATATTCTCTTCTTTTAAAGCCGGGCTCTGCCAATAGCTCTTCTCCACTCTCTTAGTGTGAATAAGCACTATTCTTTTTATTCCGAGTGCCGTGACATGCCCGAGAAGACGGTTAAACACTATAGGCCTTGGCATGGCGAGTACTAACGTGCCCGGCACCGGGCTGGGCGGATCTTTGTAGAGAGCGACCTCCATCTCTAAAGATCTATCGTCTACCGCGATCACACGGCCAACTCCGATCTTGCCGCCGACTAAGCCTACGCATAACTCGCTGCCGGCAACCGGTTTAAGAAATTCCCGTATATGCTCAAATCGTCTGCCCGTTATAACAGCGCGCTGCCCGGAACAGGTGAGATCTTCTTCCGCCAAGAGTATAAGATTCAATATGATCCCGGTTCTATTACTACAGCTTGAATACCGTCTTATCGATCTTCTGTTTAGAAAACGCCGCCTTGACCTTATCTACCGAGCCTTGCAGGGCGGAGAGGATCTTCGTGACTTCTTCCGGGGTAGATTCGTAACTTGAAGCCGCTAGATTCGTTATAAGCTCGATCTTCTGTATCGCGTTCACCACTCTCTTTGAAGCAAGCCGCTTAAACTTGTCGCTCTTACTTTCACCCGCCACATCCTTCTCTTCATTCTCCGCCATAAGCCCCTCCTTTTTATCTGTGGTTACATTATATTAGAAAAAACGTTCTTTGGATATTCTTTTTATCGGCCTAGCGGACTCCTGAATCATACTTTTTAAGGGTAGAGCGCGGTATCCTGCGGCCTTGAGGGTCAAAAGTATAGTCGTCCCTGTATTTGTCCTTGCCGACCTTCATATTGACCTCCAAATTCCCCGTGATAAGCGCTTCTACCTTATTGACGATGGAAGTCGCTGTGTCCGGCACGATCTCTAATCCCTTGGCCTTCTCTTCAGCGGCATAAAGAGATGCGCAGATCGATACGATAAATACGAAGACCATAAGCGTGCGCGACGCATCGCCTCTTGGCGTGGATATTATATGCAGTATCTTTTTCATCATTTAAACTGGTGATTATTATTGCGTATTTTGTGCGCCCTGTACGGAAAGATTCCGGGTCTCTACGGCCTTCTTTTCGAGCGCCGTCTGCCTCGCGCGCATAAAATTGGGTATCGCTATCGCGGCGAGCAGGCCTCCGATAGATACAGAGAACAATAAAAATACCACTATAACACTGATCACAACGGGCGCTCGCCCCGGACGGCTTTCGGCCTTTCGAGCAGAATACTTTTCCAGGCTTTCCGGACCATAGCCTGCTCCCAGGCTCAATAAATACTTAAGCGAAAATACCCTGAAGAATACCGCAAACGGCAGCGACATCGCCAATAGCGTAGTTATGGCCACAAAGATAGAAGGTATCGCCGCGATTATCGCGTAAATTGTAAAGACGGCCTTCGCCTTGAGCACAAGCCACAGAAGTAAAAAAGGTAATCCGAATATCAGTGCTGCCGCTATTAGTAGAACGATAATTGCGAGCAGCGCCAGCACTCCGGCAAATGTACCTGCAGCGATGCTTAAGAGGAAGAAGATAAACGTAAAGAGCGCAAGATCTTTCCAGTGCACGCTGAGGATGGCCCCCAGCTTCTTTAATGCTTTTAAAACAGTGCATTCGTCAAAAGCCATAATGAGTACTACAAAATGGTCCATCAGAAAAGCGAATAGAAGGAAGGCTATTAAAAATATTATTCCTGTGAGTGCCGGAGCGAGGAATATCTTTAAAGCAACGGCAGGCGTCCATGCAAAACCTTTTTGAAACGCGCCGGCGCTCACCATACCGTAGCCAACGACGGCTATCAATAAGCCCAGTACCAGAAAAAATAGAACGATTAACGTAAGCGACAATTTGAAAAATGAATTCCCACTTCTTCTGTGCCGCGAAAAAGGCTCCGATATAAGACCAGTATTGTTGATGACCGCGTTCAGCCAGACAAACTTGAACCTTGCTCCGACCCATGTCATGAAGACTATAAAGAATATTAAAAATGCCAGGAGGGCGACCACTACCGTCACCGCTATTATCGCGTTCCTTCTGGCGACTTCGGGACTTGGCGCCGGCATAGACGTCTTGGATGCCGCCTTAGCCTCTTCACCGCCTGCCGTCTTTATATCCTGCGATGACGCTTTACCCGTCTCTTGTTTCGTTGAGCTATTGTTATTGCCGCCACCGCCGGAGCCGCTGCCGCCAAAGAGCATCCCGGCC
>Ga0268280_1001946_pt1 | contig 12844 bp, 10 predicted proteins | sample saktaG_9_FD_190139 | JGI IMG/M metagenome (GOLD analysis project Ga0268280, IMG submission 190139) | Saline water microbial communities from Sakinaw Lake, British Columbia, Canada - sak_2011_5_24_40m | ecosystem: Environmental > Aquatic > Non-marine Saline and Alkaline > Saline ...
CCTTAGATTATGAAGAAAATCATCCATTCCAAACCCTCCTAATTATATTGATTAAATCCGAAAACTCCAAGTTTGAAGCTCCCCGCCGCATGTCCGCCCGCCATATCCGCCATAAAGATTGGTGGACGTTCCGCTGGCGGGACCTTCGGCTGGGTTATTGCCCGCTGTTTCAGTTCAATGCCAAATCTGAAAATAATACAAGTGGTATGTATTGATGGAAACAGGATTTGTCATGCTTTTACGAAAAGTGGATCGTGGTTGCTGTATTATATCCCTGCATATTTAAAAGTCAAGAAATGGTTTTAATTAATACGGAGATACCTTTGCAAAACATCTGATCAAGAGGCATACCCAGACATGCCGAATGTGGGTTGTTCGAAGCTTTCATGTATTGATAGAAACGCACAACGATAAAATTTCTTTGCCCCGGATATTTGTTTCTGATATGAAACATAAACAAGTATGGTCAATCTTGCTGGTATTGAAGGCTGACGATGTCGAAAAATCTATAAAAGCCGGACAGTTTTTTATTAACATCTTATTTTTTATTATCAGGGAAACCATAAATGAAAGACAAACGGGGATTTTACTATTACCCTTTTCCTCAAAACAGAAAAATCCGGATGTATGTCCGCAAGAACGGCAGTGAAATCTGCTTCAGGCTGTGGAATCCCGACGACTCCAAACTATGGGAAGAACATGGTTGGGTTCCGTACGAAGCAATAAAACAGGCAGCAGGAATCTACATTGGCGGCAGCTTTGATCCGAATAAGGCATATGACATCGATATTGCCAGAACGCTCATTAAGGAGAATGGCGGAAAGCAGTGAACTGAATATGAGACTCCCGTCAATAACCGAGCTTTTTATAACAACGAAGAGCTTTTAATATGAAAACAGCCATAGCACAAATTAACCCGGTAATCGGCGATTTCGAATACAATTTCAGCCGGATAAAGCATTATGCTGATAAGGCTATAGCGCACTCATGCGACATGGTTGTTTTTTCGGAACTTGTCATCTCAGGATATCCTCCCCGCGACCTGCTTGAAAAGAAAGATTTTATTGAAGCAAACCTTTCCTGCCTTTCCCGCCTGGTTGATGAAATCAGGGGAATAGGTGTGATCTGCGGCTTCGTGGATAAGAACCCTGTCGATGAAGGAAAGCCTCTTTATAATTCCGCGGTACTGTTTGAAAACGGAAAGATACTTCACAGGGTCAACAAGAGACTTCTTCCAACCTATGATGTGTTTGACGAAAGCAGGTATTTCGAAGCCGGGACCGAATGCACGCCTTACGGATACAAAGGTGAAAAAATCGGCATTACGATATGTGAGGATGTGTGGAACGACAAGGATATCTTTCAAAAAAGGATATATCATATAAACCCTGTTGACCTGATGGTAAAAAGCGGAGCGAGTCTTCTGGTTAATATATCGGCCTCTCCTTTTCATGTGGGGAAAAAAGAATTCAGATGGGATTTGTTCGGGGCGATTGCCCGTAAATATAAAATCCCCCTGATTTTTGCAAATCAGGCCGGCGGGAACGACAGCATCCTTTTTGACGGAATGAGCGCTGCCTTTGACAAAGATGGAAAAATCAGAGCTCTCGCCCGCGATTTTGAAGAAGATATCATATTCTATGATTCTGATGAGCAAACAGGCATGACTTATGAAGAAAACATTCATAAGGTATCCGGTTCGGATGTCGAATCCGTATTGAAAGCTCTTATCATGGGAACCCGCGATTATGTTGTAAAATGCGGCTTTTCCAAAGTCGTGCTGGGGTTAAGCGGCGGTATAGACTCGGCATTAACGGCCTTCATCGCCGCAAAGGCTTTGGGATCCGAAAATGTTTTGTCGGTTTTCATGCCCTCCGGATATACTTCTGTTGATAACTTTGAAGACACAAAAAAACTTGCAGGCAATATAGGAATTGATTTTGAAGTAATACCGGTTGACGGGGTATTCAAAGAATTTATCAGGCTTCTTTCCCCTTCCTTCAGAGAGGGAGAGCCGGATATAACGGAACAGAACATACAGGCCAGAATAAGGGGAACCATTCTTATGGCTTTGTCGAACAGGCAGGGCAGGCTCCTCCTTTCAACAGGCAACAAGTCTGAACTTGCGGTCGGCTACTGCACGCTTTACGGAGACATGAACGGAGGGCTTGCCGTCATATCCGATATACCCAAAACGGAAGTATACGGCCTTGCGCGTTTTATAAACCGCGAAGAAGAGATCATTCCCGCAAGAATAATAGAAAAAGCGCCGTCCGCCGAACTTAAGCCGGATCAAACGGACCAGGACGACCTTCCCCCATATGAAATACTCGATTCCATATTAAAAGGATATATCGAAGATCTTAAAGGAGCAGGGGAACTGGTTAAAAGCGGGTTCGACCCGAAACTGGTGGAAGACGTGATTTCCAGAGTCGACAGGAATGAATACAAACGGCACCAGGCAGCCCCCGGCCTTAAAGTCACAACAAAGGCTTTCGGTTATGGAAGAAGGTATCCCCTCGCGCAGAGATACACGCAAAGCAATTACAAAAAATAAACCTATATTATCCCTTTTTCCCCGAACTCCTTTATCATGTCATTTTCATAACCAAGTTCACTGAGTATCTCCTCAGTGTTTTCTCCGAAACGGGGCGGCGGAGTCCGCACCGTACCGGGAGTTTCGCTCAGCTTTACAGGAATTCCGAGTGCCTTGCTTTTTTTCCCGTCTTTTGAGGTAAACTCTATGACCATTTCCCTTTCTGCAAAAAGAGGATCTTCCAGAACTTCGGACAAATTCTGAACCCGTCCCCAGCAGACATCCTCAGATGAAAGAATAATCTCCCACTCGGCCAGAGTCTTTTTCCTGAAGGCTGTCCTCATGAATCCTGTTATCTCAGCCCTTCGGGTTTCATCGTATTGAAGCGGGGTATAGCCGGGTACCCCCATGATTTCGCACAGCCTTTTCCAGAAGCGGTTTTCAACAGCACCGATTGAAATGTAGCGCCCGTCGGCTGTCTCATATGTGTTGTAACACGCATACCTGTGGGAGAGAAAAGAATCACCTCGATTTGCAACCTGACCCGTAATCTGCCGGAAAAAAAGAGGCACCGGCAGAAAACTTACCATGCTGTCCGTCATTGATATATCGATATATTGTCCGGCACCTGTTTTTTCACGGGCAAAAAGGGCAAGAAGAATTCCAATAGCGGCGTTCATTCCTCCGCCCGCTATATCGGCGATTTGAACTCCCGGAATAGAAGGAGCTCTGTCCTTTTCGCCTATAATATCGAGGACACCTGAAATACTGAGGTAATTGGCATCGTGTCCGACTCTGTCTCTGTAGGGACCGGTCTGGCCGTAGCCTGTTATTGAACAGTATATTATCCCCGGATTAACTTTGCGCACCGATTCATAGTCAATGCCAAGTTTGCCGGCAACCCCCGGCCTGAAACCTTCCATGAATACATCGGCATCTTTTATGAGTTTGAAAAAAATTTCTTTTCCTTCCTCTGTTTTTAAATTAAGTGAGATATGCTCCTTGTTTCTGTTCACAGGATCAAAAAAAAGGCCGTCTGCAAGAAAACGTTTATCCTCAACGGCAATAACTCTTGCCCCATGATCCGCAAGGATCATTGAACAGTAAGGCCCCGGTAAAAGACGTGACATGTCTATAACCTTTATCCCTGATAACGCACCATTATTAATCATTTTACCTCCAAACTATAATCGACGGTTTTGCAAAAAGCCACAATTCAGACGGCATAGTAAAAAGATCATTATGCAAGGCGCGCGAATCTTGAGGAATGAAGCGCAATCCGCACGGCGGACAGAATGACTTTTTACAAAGCCGTCATAATCCGTTTATTTCCCTTTGAATAGGGGCTTTCTTTTTTCCATGAAAGCTCCTACAGCTTCAATAAGGTCCTCCGAAGGAAGCGCTGCCGAGTTTTTCTGTGCAACGTACCTCAGTCCTGGATAGATGCCGTTATCCCTGCTGAAAAGAATAACATCTTTTACTCCCTGAACCGTCAGAGGCGGATTTTCCGCAATGCTCAAAGCAATTTTTTCGGCCTCCTTTTCGAGCTCCTTCCTGTCTTCACAAACCTTAGTTATAAATCCTATTTTCAAGGCTTCGTCGGCTGTAAAATCCCGTCCTGTGAGAGCCAGTTCCCTGAACCTGCCTCCGCCGATTATGTGGGGAAGTCGCTGAAGAGTTCCAAGATCGGCAATTATAGCGATCCGCGTTTCTCGGATACTGAAAACGGCATCTTTTGATGCAATGCGGATGTCGCACGCGCAAAGCAGGTCAACACCGCCTCCGATGCAGTGCCCGTGAACTGCCGCAATTACGGGTTTGCGGCATTTTTCTATTACATTGATGCTTTCCTGGAGTTCGAGTATCTTCTCCCTCAGTGCATCGCGTGAATCGGCGGAACCTTGCCCGAGCATGGAGCCTGCTTCCGTAAGATCCAGTCCTGCCGTAAAATCTTTTCCTTCGGAATTGATAATAATTGTCCTGATATCAGGGTTTTTGTTGAATTTCTCAATATTTTCCGTGAGTCCCTTGAAAAAGGCAAACCCCATCGCGTTCAGTTTTTCAGGCCTGTTTAAGGTGAGCCATACTATGTGGCCATCCTGTTTGATTTTGAAAGGATCATTATTGTTCATACTTCCCCCTGTATCCGTCTCTGATGGTGAACCGAAACAGCGAGCGCATTCCCCGCTGCTTGCAACGGGATTAGCGAGCGAATCAAGAATAGACGCTATTCCCTACGGTCGAAGATTCCCCGTATCTTACTGCGGGGAGCTTCAATTGTTTTGCTGATGAATAATATAAACGATATCCAATTCATAAACACTTTGCAACAGCAGCCTGATAAAAAAACATTTATGTGTTTTTTGCGAGTTCATCAATATTTGTTACATGATTAATTGACAATCTTATGAAATAAATATAATAAACTCGCAGCTATATTGTAAACAGGTTGCAAGTTTCGTGGCGGGGTATGAGGGCGCATGCGCTTCCATGCACAGACATGCCTTTCAATCGGATGTTATGCAAAGGTTTCAAAGAGGAAACTTCATACTGGAAAAATGATTAATATTCACAGCATTAAAACAAAACTGATTGTGGTTCTGGGAATAATAATGGGCCTGCTTCTTTTGGGCCAGATTCTGTTTATTTCCCCCATCATAAAAAGAGATGTCATGACGGATGCAAGCGATTCGCAGGCACAAATAGCCGGGCAACTTGCAGAGATGCTGAATATGTCATTTGACGAGGCCGCTCAGGATCTGGAAGCGCTTTCAAGAAAGCCTGACATCGTTTCGATGGATAAAAACCGGATTAAAAGGGCTTTTCAAAATATAAAATCGATATCTCTTTTTTTCGACGGTTATTCTGTTTTTAACGCCAGGAAAGAGAGCATATACTGTTCGGACAAATTATCTCCCGGCGGAAAAGACAACTTGCCTCAGGGAATCGAAGAATTGAAGTTTTCAGCAGGGACTAAAATCTATTTTTTGGGGACGTTTAACTCGATCGGGGATGATCTTGCATGCCATTTCATCTCTCCCGTATATTCTCCTGAACGAAAACCGGAAGGATTAATAATGGGAGTTTATTCAGGGGAACAGCTTAAAAACATTATAAACCGGGTAGTCAATACGAAAATCGGCGTGAAAGGGCATGCTTACATTGTTTCTGCTGAAGGCAGTGTAGTGGTATTCCCGGAAATATCCGATGCCGCGATAAATCCGGAATCGATTGATAAGAATTTCATTACTGTTCCTAATAACTTAGGCCGGAAAGAGGGAATTGCGGAATATGAATACAATAATACCTCGTGGGTTGCCGCTTTCAGGCCTGTAAAAAGGGCAGGGTTGTATATAGTTGTTCATCAGCCGAAAGAGGAGATCATAAAAGAGGCGAACAGAAAAACGGCCTTTATAATAAATGGATTTGTTATTGCCTTCATAATTTGTGCCCTAGTTTTAATCGTACTTTGTCAGGTCGCCTTCAGACCTTTAAATAGCCTTCTCGAAAAGATAAAATCCGGGAAGTTCCAAACAGACAATAAATACCCGAAGCACGAGGTCGGTCAACTGGCAAAAGAATTCAATTCTATTTATTCAAATCTACTGCAATCCGATAAAGATCTCCGTGAGAGCGAAGCAAGGTTCAGGGATCTTGCGAATTTACTGCCGGAACCTATCTTTGAAATGGATATTGACGGGCGTGTCACTTTTGTAAATAAAAGCGCCTTTGAAAATTTCAGAGTCACTGAAGACGATTTTAAAAAGGGACTTAATGCTTTCGACATGATAATCCCGGAAGAAAGGGAAAAAGCAATAAATACCACAACAAAAATACTTAAAGGCGAAAAAATCGCAGAAAACGAGTATACAGCTTTAAGGAAAGACAAGAGCACCTTCCCTTCACTTCTTCGTATTGCACCGATTCTGCATGACAACAGGCATGTCGGGTTCAGAGGGGTATTAATAAATATTACGAACAGGATTAATGCCGAAAAAGCTCTCAGGGAGAGCGAAGACCGTTACCGTTCCATAGTTGAAAACTCCAATCAGGGAATAGTAGTAGTTGACGAAAATTACAGGGTTGAATACGTAAATGACAAAATTTGTGAAATCCTGGGTTTTTCAAGGAATGAATTGATCGGGCAGGATTTCAAAAGGAGCTTGGATAAATCCTGCAGGGAACTCGTGTCAAATAATTATCTTTTAAGGCAGAGTGGAGCTCCTGCTTCAAACAATTATGAAGCCTGCCTTATCAGGAAGGATGGAAGTAAAGTTTTTGTTGAAATATCCTCATCCATAATATTGTCTCTCACCGGAGAGAAACAGACAGTGGCGCAGATATTGGATATAACAGACCGGAAAAAGGCTGAAATTGCTCTGTGTGAAGGCGAAGCCAAATACAAGGCCATCCTCGAAAACATAGAAGAGGTTTTCTATGAAGTCAACCTCAGGGGTGATATAACTTACGTTAATGATGCTGTGGAAAAGATGCTTGGCGGATATACCAGGAATGAATTGATAGGCTTGAACAACCGGGAGTATACAACTCCTGAAACCGCAAAAAGAATGTTTTCTGTATTCAACAGAGTTTACAAGACAGGCGAATCTTCAAAGGTAAACGACTTCGAAATCATTACCAAAGACGGGCACACAAGGCTTCTTGAAATTTCAGTTTTTCTTGTCGTTGATCAGGACGGGAAAAAAACCGGCTTCAGGGGGCTTATCCGTGATGTATCCGAGCGCATCCAGGCGGAAAAGGAAAAAAAGAAGCTTGAATCGCAATTCTATCAGGCGCAGAAAATGGAGGCCATCGGAACTCTTGCCGGAGGAATTGCTCATGACATCAATAATATTCTTATGGGCATACAGGGCAACGCTTCCATAGTGCTGATGGATATAGATTCTTCAGAGCCGTACTATGAAAAACTGAAGAATATTGAGGAATATGTGATAAGCGGTTCAAACCTCACAAAACAGCTTCTCGGTTTTGCAAGATCCGGAAAATATCATGTTAAGGCAACAGACCTGAACGAAATTGTTGAAAAAACCTCCGGAATGTTTGGACGCACCAAGAAAGAAATAAGGATTAAAACGCGCTTACAGGCTGGAATATGGTCTGTCGAAGTCGATCAGAGCCAGATCGAGCAGGTGCTTTTAAATATCTATGTTAATGCATGGCAGGCAATGCCTGCCGGAGGGGATTTATACCTTGATATAGAAAATATCATAATTGATGAAAGATATGTAAAGACTTACAGGATCAACCCCGGCAGATATGTAAAGATCTCAATAACCGATACCGGCATCGGGATGGATGGTGCTACCAGGCAGAGAGTATTCGATCCTTTTTTCACAACAAAAGAGATGGGAAGAGGAACCGGCCTTGGTCTCGCATCAGCCTATGGCATAATCAAAAATCATGGCGGATTTATTAATGTTTACAGTGAGACAGGAAAGGGAACAACTTTTAACATATATCTGCCGTCAACAGAAAAGAAAGAAATAAACGAGGAAATACAACCAACTGAAAAAGTTATCAAAGGAAGCGGAACTATCCTCTTTGTTGATGATGAGGAGATGATAATCAGTCTCGGCAAAGAGATCCTTAAAAAACTCGGATATAACGTGCTTCTCGCAAATGGCGGCAGGGAAGCCCTTGAGGTTTACAAAAGCAACAGAGGAAAAATTGATCTTGTCATTCTTGATATGATCATGCCGGACTTAAGCGGAAACATTGTGTTTGAAAAAATGAAGGAGATAGATCCGGGTGTTAAGGTTCTTCTTTCAAGCGGTTACAGCATTAATGGACAGGCTGCCGAAATAATCAAAAAAGGTTGTTGCGGTTTCATCCAGAAACCTTTCAATGTAATCAAGCTTTCCAATATCATTGATAAAATTATAAAGAATGGTTCAGTTTTTTATTCCCAGGATACTCCTGATATGATTATTTAACACCTGACACAAATTTGTTTATAATTGTTCCGATTTTTTCTATTGAGCACTCCACGATATCTCCCGGGTTTAAAAGCACAGGCGGATTTCTGAAAATTCCAACTCCTGAAGGAGTTCCTGTAGATATTATATCCCCCGGCATGAGTGTGATATCTTCACTTATGTTTTCGATTATAGAGGGTATGTCAAAAATCATATCTTTTGTATTTCCATCCTGCATGATTTTGCCATTGACCTTACAGGTAAGCCGCAGGTTCCGAACGTCTCCCGTTTCGTCTTCGGTGACAATCACAGGGCCAAGGGGAGCGAAAGTATCAAAGGATTTTCCCCTGTACCACTGTGAATCCGAAAACTGAGCCTGCCTTCCGGATACGTCGTTCATAACCGAATATCCGGCAATATACCGGCAGGCATCTTTTCTGCTTATTCTTTTTCCTTCCCGTCCGATAATAACTGCAAGTTCAACCTCCCAGTCAACCTGCCCGCTGCTTATTGGAAGCAAAACATCATCAAACGGCCCGTTTAAAGCGTTTGGAGATTTGCAAAAAAGGAGAGGCTTTTCAGGGCTGTCAAATCCGCCTTCTTTCGCATGCTCGGCATAGTTCTTACCCAGGCAAATTATCTTTGACGGCCCGGACAGCGGGCATCCGATCCGCACATTCATTTTCCGGCCCGGATCATCAACGGCCGATACCCTTTCAAGCCAGCCGTTTATAAAAAACTCATATCCTATATCCGGCATATCCGGAAAGATACCTTTCAGGTCGACAATCATTCCATCCTTTTTAAGCAGGCCCGGCCTTTCTTTGCCTTTGTCGCCGTATCTGACAAGTCTCATATTTATCCTTCTTTATTTCCCTTTTTATGTCCAACAGTTCCCTCTTTATAACATCTCCTGCCGTACCAGTCGATCTGTCTGCATATACCTCTTATAATACTAACTTCACGGGCTTGAAGTTCAAGTCTTGTGAAAAAGTGGCGCAGCTTGTTCATCCAGTAGTCCGGATTCTCGGGATTAATATAATTGATCCTGACAAGTATTTCCTTCAGCTGGTCATACATTCCGTCAAGCTCATGGCGGGTAGCGAGCCTGGGGGCGAACTTCGGTTTCTCTTTCAGGCCGGAGAGAAAAAGTTCATAACAGATTATCAGAACGGCCTGTGAAACATTTAAGGAGGAAAAATCAGAAGTCGGAATATTGACAATCTCATGGCAGAGCCTGATATCATCATTTAAAAGGCCCCTGTCTTCAGGACCAAACAGGACGGCAACTCTGTTTTTCCGGGATATGGCCACAAGCTTTTCCGCAGCAACAGATGGAGATGATGTTGTCCGGCGTTCTCCTCCAAGGCGGGCTGTTGTGCCGACAACATAGTTATAGGGGGAAAGAGCCTCTCTAACATTTTCAAATATTTCTATTTTATCAACTACTTCAGAAGCTGCATGGGTTGCCAGTTTCCTGACTTTTTCAATGTCATAACTGTCCGGAGCAACGACAATAAGCTTTTTTATTCCCATGTTGCACATTGCTCTTGCCGCAGCCCCGATATTTTCAGGATACCGGGGCCGGGCTATTACAATGGAAATATTATCGAGATTTACTCTTTCCGGCATCAGCTTGCAAATTCAAAACTATTAAAAAAGAATCCGATTTCAAAGGCCGCTGACTGGGGAGAATCCGAACCGTGTACAATATTTTTTTCTATCTCCGTTGCAAAATCAGCGCGGATCGTCCCGGGAGCGGCTTCTTTGTAATTTGTAGCCCCCATCAGTTCCCTGTTTTTTGAAATAACCTTCTCTCCCGCAAGCACCATGACCACTACAGGACCTGATGACATGAAATCGGTTAAGCTTCCGAAAAAAGGGCGCTCCTTATGTACGGCATAAAAACCCTGAGCCTGTGTTTTGGTCATATAAATCATCTTCATGGCGACGATTTTAATATTGTTTTTCTCAAAGCGCCTTATAACTTCGCCGATAAGGCCGCGTGATACTCCATCCGGTTTTATGATAGACAATGTTCTTTCCATTTTTTTTAAAATCCTTTCAATGATGTTTTTATTTGCGGAGCCATACCAGAAGCAAACATTCAAGTCAATAACCGCTTACCGGGAGTTTTCGGTCTCTTTCTATCGACTGAAACAGCTTAGGCCTCTTTTCGTTGACGGTAATATAATAATCTGGTAAGTTTCAAGCAATGACAGTTTTGTAAAAAGCGAAAATTATGCCGTTTTACAACAACCAGTTTCCTTACGAGCTAAACAGCAGAAAGGCTTATTACAAAGCTGTCAACGTCAACAATAGATATACGATGCGGTTATTAAATGCAGATGGTCCGGGAAGAAAATATGAAACGTATTTGCGTGATAGACGGGCAGGGCGGAGGAATCGGAAGCGTAATAATAAAAAGATTGAGGGATGTTGTTGATGATTCGGTTGAAATTCTTGCCCTAGGCACAAATGCCATTGCAACATCACAGATGTTAAAATCAGGAGCAAACCGGGGCGCTTCCGGTGAAAACGCCATAATCCGAACAGTGAAACAGGCTGATATCATCATCGGGCCTCTCGGAATAATACTCGCACATTCCATGATGGGTGAAGTGACTCCGGGTATTTCAGAAGCTGTTTCAGAGAGTCCGGCGAAAAAAATTCTTCTTCCTCTTTCACAGGAGAATGTTGTGATAATCGGGGTCTCATCTTCCCCACTTCCTCATCTGATTGAAGAGATGGTTACAGGATATTTAAAAGAATTTACAAAATAAGGACGGTTAAAAATGTGTGAAGCAAATGCTTATCTAATTGAAGAGAACGACAATAAACTCATAATGGAAGCCGTAGATACGGTTGAGCCTGAAGGCGATGGCGTAAGGCTTATCAGCATATTCGGGGATCAAAAATATATAAAAGCCAGAGTTCACTCCCTTTCACTTGTAGACCATAAAATATTTTTAAAGTAACAGCAAAAACCCGATGAAAATAATTATAGCCAAAACCGCAGGCTTTTGCATGGGTGTTCGCAGAGCCGTCGAGATGGCTCTTGACATGCCCCGCAGATATAAGGGGCCTTTTTTTACTTTTGGCCCGCTTATCCATAATCCCCAGGTACTCGACCTTCTGAAGGAAAAGGGAATTTCCATTGTGGATGAAATACCCGCGCATGGATCCGGGACTATGCTGATAAGAGCTCACGGAGTTCCTCCGGGAGTAAAAAAAAATCTTAAAAGTTCAGGCTTTACAGTAATTGATGCGACATGTCCACGCGTAGTCAAAGTTCAGGCCATCATCAAGAAACATGCAAGGCAGGGTTATGCTTCCATAATTATTGGAGACAAAAATCATCCAGAAGTGATGGCTCTCCTTGGATATGCCGGGGAAAGAGGATACGCCGCGGGAAACATGGAGGAGCTTGAATCCGTTCCCGGATTTGAAAAAGCGATAGTTGTCGCCCAGACCACCCAGAATATTTTTCTGTATGAAAAAGTGAAGGAATGGATTAAGACAAAATTTCCACATTACAAGCTCTATGACACCATCTGCGATTCGACATCGAAAAGGCAGGCAGAGGTAAAGGAACTATCAGGACACGTTGATGCAATAATAGTTGTGGGCGGGCACAGCAGCGGCAACACGCAGAGGCTTGTTGAGGCATCAAGGCAGGCTGGAAAACCTGCTTACCATATTGAAACGGAATCAGAGATAGACCTCGATACTCTTGCCTCATCAAAAAACATCGGCATAACCGCAGGGGCTTCGACACCCAACTGGATGATCAAAAGAGTTTACAGGACTCTGGAAAACCTCTCTTATAAAAAGGCGCGGGGGTTGCGCAAACATTTTTATGCGATAGAACGCTCACTTCTTCTGACAAATATCTACGTTTCCATCGGAGCCGGATGCCTCTGTTATGCAAACATCAAATTGCTTGGTGGAGCTTCAGGATATTTTCCATATGTTGTAATGTCAATGCTGTACGTTCTTTCAATGCATACTTTGAACAACCTTATAGGCAGAAAAGCTGATTATTACAACGACCCCGACAGGGCGCTTTTTTACAAAAAAAGCAATGTCCTTCTTGCCTTCCTCGCGATATCGGCAGGAGGAATGGGTCTTCTTACCGCGTACTCGATCGGCCCGGCCCCTTTTTTTATTCTTTTAATAATGAGCATCACGGGCCTTTCATACAATTTAAGTATTATTCCCGAAAGTCTGGCAAAAGGCAGATACAGGAGTATAAGGGATATACCCGGCTCTAAAACTGCGCTTATTTCACTCGCGTGGGGAGTTGTAACATCGATCCTTCCCGCCCTATCCATGCATTTTAAAGCAGGAATTCCTGTTGTTTTTGTCTTGT
>Ga0268280_1001947_pt1 | contig 12835 bp, 15 predicted proteins | sample saktaG_9_FD_190139 | JGI IMG/M metagenome (GOLD analysis project Ga0268280, IMG submission 190139) | Saline water microbial communities from Sakinaw Lake, British Columbia, Canada - sak_2011_5_24_40m | ecosystem: Environmental > Aquatic > Non-marine Saline and Alkaline > Saline ...
TTCTTTTAAATATTTGCCTAATATTTTGTCTTTAAATGATGATATTAAACGATTGTTTAATTTTAAAACACATAAAACTAATTATGGATATTTTATCCCTAAGTGTAATTTAGAAATATTTAAAGAAGAGAGAGAAAATATTAGAGCAGAGATGATGCGTCTTGCTGATGATATTATTAAAAATTATGATTATTGTATTCTACCAGAAGTAAAAAGAAAATTAACAGAATTGGCATATTTTACTTGGTCAAACAAAATGAATAATGCAGGGGAACCTCCTCAAACATATATTAATGGTTTTGTTAATAATCGTCTTGAAAAATATTATACTAAAGAGAAAGTAAAAAATAGTTTCCGATTTGATGTTATTCATCTTAATCCATTTATTAATAACTCTTGTTATTCCCAAGAAGAAATTACAAAATTAGAAGATCTTATTGTTTATAGATTGTATCATAGTATACAGGTTAAGCGTTCTGGATTGGTTGCTTACTTGGTAAGATCTAAAGCTAAGGCTAATAAAAATAAAAGAATAGTTTGGAAGCCATTGTGTGTTTTTTTAAATTTGTGGAAAAGTGGTGTATTTTATAATGATGATAAATTAATGTCGTTGATTTACCCTCTCAGAAAAGAAATTTTAGTTAATTATAATATTACGGATGATTATGTTGTTGAAAAAATAGACGAACTTATTGATTATATAATTGATAATGATGATTATAGTTTTGGAGATATTAGAGATGAATCTTACAAACAAAATATTCGTATATGAAAATGATAATGAAATTTATTCAAGGAATTGTGGCGGGAGAGTTATTTTTAGATATAGTAAAATTGATGATTGCTTTTCTATATACAGATCTCCAAGAATTAAAAATTATGAAATAAGTTTTTGTTTGATGATGTATGATAAAATTAAGAGACAAAGAGACATTTGTGAAATAGAGAATATTATAAAAGCTTTTGAATATAAACTTAATGAAGATTTATTTTGCACCTGAAAGGAAACTGTATGTTATATATGACAGATAAATTGCCTCTTCCAATCGGGATTTTAAAGGCATTTGTCACATCACATGTTTTTTGTTACGAAAATGGAATTAAAATATTAGATGAGACTATATTTACTTATTGTTTAATAGAATCTTCAAAAGAACGTCTTTATACTTCGTTGGGAAGAGATGAAATTAATTTATTTTTAGAGACGTTAAAATCTAAAATAACTATAGAAGATACACCAATCTCTTTTAATCAAGTAACTTTAAATAAGAGAATTTTTGAATTATTATATAAGTGTTTGAAGGAAAAAGAGGATATTAACGTTGAACATGTTTTGTATTTTTTATTAAAATCTAATACAAAATTAAAAAAAATATCTATAATTTCTGGGATATCATTAAATAAAATTTTAGTAGAAATTAATAGAATGTATAATTTAAATAAAAAAGAAGAAAAACCAAAAATTAATAAAAAAGATTATATTAGTAAATTTTGTACAGATTATAACCAAAAAGCAATTGATGGTGAATTAAATCCTATTTTTTGTAGAGATTCAGAAATTGATCATATTATTGTTTCCTTATTGAAAAAGAATAATTCTAATCCAATATTAATTGGGGAACCAGGGGTTGGTAAATCTGTAATTGTAGAGGGTCTGGCAAAAAGATTAGTTGACGGCAATGTTCCAGAAAGATTAAAGGGATATAGAATTTTTTCTTTACAAATGTGTTCTTTAGTACAAGGAACAAATCTGAGAGGACAATTTGAGGAAAGAATTGAAGAAATTTTAAAAGCTATTTTAGAAGATAAAAAAATTATATTGTTTATAGATGAAATTCATACTTTAGTAGGTGCAGGTGTTGGATCGGATAATTCCTTAGATGCTAGTAATATAATGAAACCATATTTATCTAGAGGGGATTTCAAATGTATTGGAGCGACTACATTTGATGATTATCACAAATATATGATGAGGGATAAAGCTTTATTAAGACGATTCCAAAAGATTTTTATCTCAGAAACAAATGATCATGACACAGAACAAATTCTACGCGGGCTTTCTGTAAATTATAAAAATTATCATAATTGTTCAATTGAAGATTCGGTATATTCTGATATTATTCGCTTATCTAGACGATTTGTTTTAGATAGATTTTTCCCAGATAAAGCTGTTGATTGTTTAGATCATGCTTGTGCAAAATCTTATATGAATAATAATGTTGTTGATAGAAAATTGGTAGAGGAAGTTATTAGTCAATTTTCTGATATTCCAATAGATTTGATAAGAAAAAGTGATTATGATCGTTTATCGGGATTAGAATCACATCTTAAATCTTATATTATGGGAAATACTAAATCAATAAAAAGTTTTGTAAATAAATTAAAGTTTTCATTTGCAACTAAAGCAAATAAGAAGGGATGTTTTTGCTCATTGATTTTGTGTGGTCCAGCTGGAATTGGTAAGAAATCTATTGTTAAAGAATCAGCAAATTTTATATATGGTAAAGGTTCTTTTATTCAACTTAATGGGTCTGAACTTTCGGATGCTAGTAGCATAAATAGAATTGTTGGTTCTCCACCAGGATATATTTGCCATACTGCTGAAACATATTTTCTCAGAGAAGTAAGACGAAAACCTTATTTAATTATTTTGATTGACAATCCATTGAGTATGCATAGCTCTATAATAGAACAGTTTAGAAGTATTATTGAAAATGGAAGTTTAAATGACTGTAATGGTATTATTACTGATTTTTCTAATTGTATTATAATTTTTTCTATAGATATGGACGCCAAAAAGTTTGAACAATATCCCATTGGATTTGGTCTATCATCTATTGATGAAAATAATAAAGATGTTATAAAAAAGGATCTGGTTCCATTAAATTTTATTAATAATGTTATTGTTTTTAATGATAAAAAAGAATTAATTGTAGATGATATTATTAATTCTGAGTTGGAAAGAATTTATAATGATTTGAAGTTAAATGGTGTTACTTTAGACATAAATAATGATTGTAAAGAATATCTAAAAAGAAATTCTTTTGGTTCTCCGCTTGAAATCAGGCAGTCTGTGTCCAATATTATAGAAGATTTAATTATGTTAGATTTTTTAGATCAACAAGAAAATATTTCTTTAATTGTTGAAAATGATCAGATAAATATAAAAAGGTAAAGATATGAATGCAACAAAATTAAAGTTCAAAACTATATTAACAGATAAAAATAATAATAGTCATGTAATATTTACAGATTCTAATAATAAATTTTTTGTTGTATTTTATAGACAAAGTAATAATATTAAAAATTCAATAAACTATTTAGAAAGCAATTTTTTGGGAAATGATGTTAATGGTTGTTTTTCGTTTTTTGAAAAAATAATGAATCAAATGGGTCTTGTTATCTGTAATTTCATTATAGATATTGATGAAGAAAAAAATAATAAATATATTTGTACTTTAGATAGTTGTTTGGAAACTAATGCTTCTTTTTTGTTTAGAAAATCAGAAGAAATTGATTTTGATACTTTGTTATTGTCTTCTTTATATTTCCAAAAAAATGTTTTTATGACAGAATTTGCTATAAAAGAAATTCAGAAATATCAATATGAAGATTTAGAAAAATATATAAATAATTTTTCTAAATGAGTAATATGTTGTGGTATAATATAAAAAAATGGTTGACGAAAGGCGACCCTCTAAATTGAATTAATTTTCAATATTAGTAAATATATAAAAATATGGATAGAACAATAAAAAATTGTGGAGAATATGTAGAAATTAATTCCAACGAATTAGTGTCTGGTTTTGAACAATTAGAAAATAGTTTAATTGCAACAATTTTAGATTTTAGAATTGAACTTTGTGCATCTGATAAAAAAATATTTATCAATAAATTCAAAATGTATTTAGATAAGTATTCTGATTCCATTAAAGATTTTGACGATGTTCAAAAAAGTGAATATATTTTAAGGAAAATGCTTTTGGATGGGTAATGTTATTAAAATTGTTTTAAAAGCAAAATATTCAAAAACAAGAGATGTGTTTTTTTTGACTTTAAAAAGATTTAATAATTTTTTCAAAGATAGCGTAATTATAGAAGAAGGTGTAGAAGAAAATTTAATTTGTAAAAGAAATTATTTTATAATTTATGTAAAACAACCAAAAAATGAAACTTCTAAATTTTGTTTCACTCAACTAAGTGTCCATAGAAGAATTTTAAGCGCAAAAATAATAGGATAAAAAATGAAAATAGGAAAATTTAATAGCACATTAAAAAAACTAGACAAAAATAAGATTTCAGAAGAAATTTTCAAATGGCTAACGGGTCATATTGATAATTATATTGATAATCATGAATTTGAATATTCTATTTGTTTTTTAGCAGATCCAGAAAATTTACCAGAAACATATAAAATTGAAGAGTTAATTACTAAAGCTCTTTCAGAAAGTTCTTTGAATAAAAAAGATCAAGAGACAGAAGAAAAATTCTTTGAGTCTTTATATGATTATATGGACGAAATTAAAGAGATTATGTCTAATGATGAAATTAATAAACAGGTATTTTTAGATAAATTTTTATACTATTTTAGTATTGTTGGTATTGACAGAATTTCTAGCGATGTCATTGTTGATAAAAAAGATGGTGATATTGATATAAAATATTTAGCATATGAAGCTGATTCTGCAAATGTTACTTTGACAGAAATGATTGAAATAAAAGATGATGATGGTGAAATTGTTAATTATAAGAAATCTGATGATGAAGTTCAAGTTGGCACAATGCCAAGTTCATTTGTAATAGACTTTGAAGTTTTTGTTATGGAGGCAAAAAATGAGTCTTCCGTGTTATAATTATGTAATTCCATTGCCTGTTACTGTTTCTATTATAGTAATAAGTGATTTAAGAGTTTTAGTACACAAATATAATGATAATTATTGTTTTCCATTTGATTTTATGTCTAAAGAAGACGGAAGTTCTTACGCGATGGCTTCTAAGATTTTAAGAAAATGTACTGGAATTGATATTGTTGATTATAATAAGTGGTTACAAATAGATGTTAGGAGTGCTTCGCTTAGAAAACAACCAATAGTTAATAAATTTTCGTTAGATATTGGATATGCTGCAATTATCGATGAACATGATGAAGTTAGTTCTAAAGATTTTATTTGGCAAGTAGTAAATTTTGATGACTATAAATTTCCATTAAAATTAGAATCTGATCATTTGGAACTTTGGAAAAATACAATTCCTATGTTAGAACTTTTGAGGGCTTAAAATGGTTGGAATTTTACTTGTAGATGCAATGAATTTAGCATGGAAGGCAATTCATGCATATGATCTGTCTACCTCTTCAGAAATTAACACATCATCATTGTATGGCTTTTTAAATCAATTGTCGTCTGTTCTAGAAAAAAGAAAAATGAAAACAATTGTTGTTTGGGACGGTGGATACAAAGATAGAACGATTCTGTCTGAAAGTGGTATATCAAAAGGAATTATTAAAAAAGCCTATAAATCTAATCGAAATAAATTTGAAGATGATGAAAAGCTAAAAACAATATATAATCAAATAGATTTAATTAAAGAGTTTTTGACATATACCGATGTTAAACAAGTCAAAGTGGATGATGAAGAAGCAGATGATGTAATTGCTACATATTGTGAAAAGATTAAAGACAAACGATCTGTTTTGTGTTTTACTTGTGACAAAGATTATTATCAACTTTTAGATAATGAAGTTTCTATTCTTAATAGACTAAAAGGCGAAGAAAAAATTATTACAAGATCATCTTTTAAAGCTGATTATGGGATTGAACCATATCAATGGGTGGATGTTGGGGCGTTAGCTGGTGATGTTGGAGATTGTATTTGTGGGGTTCCTGGGTGTGGTGAAGGAATAGCTTTAGATTATATTAAACAATATACTTCCGTTTTTGATATGCTTGCTTGTATAAAAGATAAATTAGAACCACTCAGAGTTGCTTGTCCAGATTTATCAACACAAGATGAAATTGATCAATTGACGCAACTTGGTGGCATTAGAGGATCTTCTCCAAATTTTGCTGATTGTTATGTCAATATGCCATATACTGGCGTTGCAATGGCTTTTTTACGCAAAGAAATAAAGAATATTAAGAAAATAGAACTTAAATTTGCTATGTATGAAGATCGAATTAGATTAGCTTTTAAGTTAAAAAATATGAATAGAGAAATAAATGTCCCAAATATTTCTTTTAACAAATCTTTTGATAAAGATAAAATTGCGGCATTTTGTGAAAGATTTGAAATGAAGTCCATTATTTATAAAATGGAGAATTTTAATTTGATATGATTAGAAGATATGATATGAGTAAATCTGATAATTTTCCAATTTGTTCAATTATAGAACAAATTTGTTTAGATTCTAATGGGAAAATATTTATTAGAACCAATCATCCAATAAGTAGTGCTGTTGTTTCTCCTATATCAGTACCAAATGAAGGTCAAATTTTTGCTGATTTAAATTTTAAACAAAGAAAAGATGGGTTCTACATTATTTATAATAATATTCCAATAGGATCAATTATAAAATTTAGCTACCAAGCACAGTAAAAATTTATTGTCAGAAATTAAAAAATATATCTAGTTTGATCTTGAAAAATCACGTTAACACTGTATAATATTAATAGAGAATTTTATATAAAATACAAGACTAAAGGAATGATATTATGTTACCTAAACAGTGGAGAACCTTAGAACCAAATGACATTTGTTGTAAAGATTCTCAAAATTTATTTCAAGCAAAAGATTATAATGGTAATTTAATCGACGGTGGGTGGATTTGCTCTATTTGTAAAAAGAGTTGGGTTGGAAATGGTAAAGATAAATATCTTAACCATCCTTTAGAAACTTTAACACAATATGGAAAGATTTTTATAGAAGCTTGTAATGAAGTTATATTGGATGGTAAACATTTGTGTTTACACAATGTTTTTTGTCAGATAAATAATCGTAAAAAGAATTGTTCATATTTAGACTAAGGGGTGGTTATGAAATTATTTATAGTAGAGTCTCCCGGTAAAGTAAAAACCATTCAAAAATATTTGCCTGATGAATTTTATGTTATGGCTTCAGTTGGTCATATTATGGAGATTCCAAGAAATGGTTTAAATATTAATGTTGATAATGGTTCATTTGATATTGATGTACATACCATTCAAGGTAAAGAAAAAGTTGTTGCAGAAATTAAAGAAAAATCAAAACTAGCAGATGAAATTTTTATATGCACAGACTGTGATAGAGAGGGTGAGCGTATTGCTTTTGATGTTGCTTGTGTTATAGAAGATGAAGATAAGCATAAAATTAAAAGAGCTGAATTTTATGAAATTACAAAAAAGGCAGTAAATCAAGCAGTTAAAAATCCAAGAAATATAAATTTAAATTTGGTTAATAGTCAGGTTACTAGACAAATATTAGATAGATTAATTGGTTATTTGGTTTCTCCTATGGTGTGGGATGCCGTTCCCGGTGGGAAAAGTGCTGGAAGAGTTCAATCTGTTGCTTTGGGGTTAATTGCTGAAAGAGAATTTCAGATAAGAGAATTTGTATCTGAAAAGTTTTGGGATATTCCTGTAGAATTTAAAATAGGGGAAGAAAAAGTTCCAGGGATAGTTAAAACAAATTTGAAGAACAGATTTATTGATAAAGATTTAGCTTTAGCGGCAAAAAAAGAAATTTTAGAAAATGATTGTATTGTAAGTAAAGTTCTAAGTTCTAAGGCGAAGAAAATCCCTTATCCACCGTTTGATACAGCAAGTTTACAAAAAGCTGCTTCTTCTGTTTTGAATTTTTCTGGTAAAGAAACCATGGAAATTTGTCAGAAGCTTTATGAAGCTGGATTTCAAACATATCTTAGAACCGATAGTTTTTCTGTGTCCGATGATGCTTATAATATGTGTAAAGAGTATATTTCTGAAAAATTTACTGATAAGTATTTGCCTAAAGAAAGAAGAGTTTATGCTAAAAAGACTGCTAATTCACAAGAAGCACATGAATGTATAAGACCAACACATTTGGGTCTTGGAGAGCCTGAAGAAAATGATTTAACTGAAAATGAAAGAAAACTATATGATTTAGTAAAAAGTCGTTTTATTGCTTCTCAAATGCAAGATATGCTGTCTCAGAAAGTTGCTGTCGATATTACTAGCGGAAGTCAAATTATAGGACTTGAAGCAAGAACAATTTTGTTCGATGGTTGGAGTAGCGTTTGGAAAAGTGATAGTAAAGAATCATTTTTGCCAGAAATATCTGAAAAACAGATATTGGAATTATCAAATATTGAGGTAAAAGATCATGAAACAAGACCTCCAGATAGATATAATGATGGTAGTTTAGTTGCGAAAATGGAAAAAGAGGGCGTTGGAAGACCTTCTACATGGGCAACATTAGTTGATAATTTATTGTCTAGAGGATATGTTAATAAAGAGGGGAAAAATTTCTATTTAACTCTTATTGGAGAAAATATTTATTTGTTTTTAAATAAAAAGTTCTCTGACTTTTTTATGAATGTAGGATTTACATCATCTATTGAAGAAAAGTTAGATAAAATCTGTCAAGGCGAAATTAATAAACTCGAAATATTGAGAGATTTTTATGATTTATTAAATAAAGCAATAAATAAAGATAGAGATAATTATCTCTTATCTGTTTTTGGAGGATAAATAGTGATTATAGCTGGGTTTACGGGGGTCGGATTTATTATACCAAATAATAATTCAATTTCAACTAGAATATTTAGATTTGTTAATGCTGATCTCACTTTGACTCAGGGTGTTAATACATATTTGCCATCATATGGTGGATCTCAATTAGTTAGGATAGTGTCTCCTACTACTGGAGACGTTACTGGAAGAATCAGTTTTATTTTAGTTGAAAATTCTGCTAGTTACTGGTATAGTATGGCTTATGATGCAGAACCTTTTGATTTATATTTAAAGTATTATAATGGTATTTGTCGAGTCTTTAAGTCTACATATATTAATACTTTAGCATTTTCTTGTAAAGCTGGGAGTTTGGTTGAAATGTCTTTAGATACTATTTCAAAAGAACATGATGATTATTCTGGAAGTATATCAGATCCAGCGTATGATGCAATGAATTTTCCATATACGATTACTGAAAAACTGGTAAATTGGACAAAGGTTAGTATTCAAAATCTTTTTGATTCTTCTATTGAATTGTCTGATATAACTTATAATATAAATAATAATCTAAGAGTAATTAAAACAGCGGAGTCTTTATTGCCAAGTTTAATAAATAGAGGAATTCAAGAAGTGACTGGAACTGTTTCAACTTTTGGGGCGAATAAGCCTATGTATGCCGCACAAGAAAATGAGATATTCAATGCATTAGTTACATTTTCTTTTGACAATCTTGTGATAGAACATAAAATTATTAATCATTGGTCTTATAGAACACCATTGTCAGCTAATCTTATTTCCACTTCTCTTGATTGGACTAGAGTAGATACCGTTAATCCTCCTACTGTTACATTATAAAATCATCGTTAATTTAAAAAGGAAATTTATATGGATAAGAATACTACTTTTTATGAACTTTATCGTCCGAGACAACTTTCTCATATTATTGGTCAAGAATCTGTTGTAAGAACGATTAAAAAATCTTGTGAAAAAGATTTTTTTCATCATTCTTATTTATTGGCTGGTAATTTCGGAACTGGAAAAACTTCTTTAGCTAGAATTTTAGCTTCAATTTTTAATTGTGAAAAAAGACAAGTTGGAAGTTTTCAAGTTTGTTCTGATAATTTTTGTGATTCTTGTGCTTCTATAAGGAATGGGAATTGTATAGACGTTCATGAATTAGACGGAGCTTCAAATACCAAAGTAGAAAATACTAGAAGTATTATAGAAAGTAGTAGATATTCTCCTCAAAATTTTAAAAAGAAAATCTTTATTATAGACGAATGTCATAGATTAAGTAATGCGGCTATGACTTCTTTGTTAAAAACATTAGAAGAACCATCACCATCTTCTGTTTTTATTTTATGTACTACAGAAATAGATAAAGTACCAAAAGAAATTATTTCTAGATGTCAAAAATTGATTTTTAAACCAGTTTCTTTATCTATAATTTCTTCTTATTTGTCTAAGCTTTTTATTAAAAAGAATATAGATGTTAGTCAAGAAATTTGTGATTCTATTGCAATTTCTTCTAGGGGTAGTGTCAGAGATGCCATGGAGTTAGCTCAAGAAATTTTCATTATGTCTAATGATGGTAAGGTTACTGATCAAAATTTGTCAGATATTATTGGGATGCCGGGAAGAAATCATTTGTATAAAATAATTGAAAGTATTTCACAAGATGATTTGATTGGGGCATTTGATGTTTTAGAAGATCTTTTAATATCAGATTCTGATTCCAGAAGTCTTTGTTATGAATTGTCTTCTCTATTTAGAAGTATTATGATTTCTAAAATTTCAAAGAATTATATTAATAATTTAACTAAAACTGAAAAAGACTTTATAATTAGTATTGAAGATAAATTTGATATAAGTAAATTGTCTTCGATTCTTTCTGATTTTGAAAATGCAGAAAGAGGCTTTAACATAAACATAAACAATAAATGGGTGTTAGAATCTCTGATAATAAATATAATCGATAAACTAAAGTAATTTCTATGACCCATTCCTTAAAAAGGATGGTCGCAAATGCCGATTGACAAAATTGAAGATGTGTCAGTAATAAAAAAAGTAGATAATGAGTTTTTTAAAAAATTAGATGCATATGCATTGAGATTACAGAAAAATCCAGATGACGAAGAAGCATTTGAACAGATTCATATGGCGTTACATAAATTTATTGCTTGTCAATCATTTCATAAATTTATTATAAGAGGTCAAGAAGGAAAAGATTTATACCAAGAGTCTTTGATTGTGTTATGGCAAAAAGCAATTCCAAGTTTTAATCCAGAAAGAGGAATGTCTTTCTGGGGATTTGCCAAAATGTGTATTAATAGACATTTGATAACTATATTAAATAGTGCAATAAATAGAAAAAAAGACATTCCAATGAATCAATCTGTGTCTATAGATGAATTTTTTGGAGAGGACGATGATGAAAATAATTGTTGTTTACAAAATATTCTAAAAGATAATTCTGATTTTTTTCTTGATTTATGTTTTAATGAAGACAAGGAAAAAACTATCAATGAATTAAAAGAGACATTGAGTCCGTTTGAATGTGTCGTGTTGATGTATTATCTTGAAGGGTTGTCTTATAGGGAAATTGCTTTAAGAATTACTGAAGAATTTGGCAAAAAATGTAAAGATAAATCTGTAGATAATGCCTTGTTAAGGATAAGAAGAAAAGCAGAAGAAATTTCATCTTATAAAAAACTTCCATTTTTTGATAAGGAATGTAAAAATAAAAAAGAAGAAGATTTTCTTTGAAAAACGTTAACTTTTGATATTTAGGAGATTTTATGAAAGGCAAGTTGTTAATCGATAAGTTTTTAGATTTAATTGAAAAATCTAGTTGTGTTCTAGGTTTGTCTGGTGATGACTCTGGAAAGTTCGCAGAATTCTCTAGAATAGATTTCAGGACTAAGGGGATCTGTGTTAGGTCAGTTTCCAGTATCGCTTCTTCAATGGCTTACTATGTTTTTAATGACAGTGGAGAGTCAATAGATGAAGATAAGTCAATATCATTATCATCTATTAAATTGAAGAGTATGTTAAAGAATTTGCCAAAAGATTCTTTTGTTGAGTTAATTTTTGAAGATAAAAAAGATAAAGATGATGTTGATTCAATTGGAACTATGATTTTTAAATGCGGAAAAACATCTTGGAAAATGCCTTGTTGTGTCGCTTCTTTGATTCAAGAAGTTAAAGTTGTTGGTGGTGAAAAATGTTTTTCAATTGATAAAGATACATTTTTAAATGCTTTTACATCTGTTGCTTATGCTGGGAATATTAGTGATGCAAATTTTATATTATGTAATGTTTGCGTAAGTGTTCTTGGTAACAATTTATATTTTGGAGCTACAGATGATATTAGATGTTCAACATTTAAAGTTGGAAATACAACGTGTTTGGGAGATAGAAGATTTTTGTTACCTATTCAATTTTTCCCTAAAATATTAAAACCATATGATAAAGGTGAAGTTGATGTTTTTTGTGATAAGAACTTTGTGAGATTAAATCAGGCAAATTTTTCCATTAAATTATCATTACCTAATGGTAGTGATTCTGATTCCTTCCCAAAATTTGAGTCTATAGTAGACAAAGCTTATCCATTTAAAGTTAATATTATGGCTTCTAAATTAAGAACGATGATTTCTTCTTGTGTTGATGTTAATAAAGAAGAATGTTTGCTAAAGATTAATGATGATAATGTTAATATATATTCATGTGATAATTATGGTAAAATGTCCTATCATTCAAACATTCAATCTACTGGAGATAAAGTTAATATTATTATGGCCATATGTTCTATCTACTTTTATGAGTTTCTTAAAAAAGTAAAAGAAGAAGTCGTTGCATTGGAATTTTATGCTGACTCTGGCAAAATAAAAAGCATTAAAATAACAGATGGAGCAAATCAATGTTATATTATGAAAGCTCTTATTGACATTAGTTTTAATCCAGAAAGTTTATCTAATGACTAATCTTTTTTTTATTATTGGGCCATATTTTTTTAGAAAAACCGAAAGAGATAATCTTTTGGCTAAATATAGTAATTATAATTTAGCTACTTTAAATGACATTGATTTTTTAGAAAGAGAAATTCTTAACGAATCTTTATTTAGTGATAATAAAATAATTAATTTTTTATC
>Ga0268280_1001949_pt1 | contig 12827 bp, 11 predicted proteins | sample saktaG_9_FD_190139 | JGI IMG/M metagenome (GOLD analysis project Ga0268280, IMG submission 190139) | Saline water microbial communities from Sakinaw Lake, British Columbia, Canada - sak_2011_5_24_40m | ecosystem: Environmental > Aquatic > Non-marine Saline and Alkaline > Saline ...
GGAATTCACCGGTCCGGTTATTGAGAATCTGCCCATGGATGACAGGTTCACTATGTGCAATATGGCGATCGAGGCCGGCGCAAAAAATGGCATCATAGCCGCCGATAAGATAACTAAAAAATATGTGAATGAGGCCCTGAGGTTCGGCAAGAAGTCCGGGATAGACCAGAAGAGATGCGGCAAATTTTATTCAAGCGATCCGGACGCCAAATACGTCGAGACGCGTGAATATGACGCGCGTAAAATAGAGCCTGTCGTCGCTTGCCCTAATCTCCCGAGTAATGTAAAGCCCGTAACCGCGTTAAAAAATATTTCCATAGACCAGGTAGTGATAGGCTCCTGCACCAACGGCAGGATATCGGACTTAAGGCTGGCGGCTAAGATATTGCGCGGCAGGAAGATAAATTCGGCGATAAGATTAATAGTCATACCGGGGACGCAGAATGTCTATCTGGAGGCCGTGAAAGAGGGGCTGGCCAAGATATTTGTGGAGGCGGGAGGGTTGTTCTCTACGCCTACTTGCGGTCCATGTCTGGGAGGCCATATGGGAATATTGGCCGAAGGCGAGAGGGCCATATCTACCACAAACAGGAATTTTGTCGGCAGGATGGGGCATGTTAAGAGCGAGGTCTATTTGTCGAATCCGGCGGTTGCCGCGGCGAGCGCCATCAAAGGCAGGATCGCACATCCGGAAGAGGTGCTATAAATATGTCTTATAAAGGGAAAGTGCATATATTTGCGGACGATGTCAATACCGATGAGATAATACCGGCCCGCTATTTGAACACGACCAATAAAGCGGATCTTGCCAGTCACTGCATGGAAGACGCCGATAAAGATTTTGCCAAAAGAGTAAGGCCCGGCGATATGATCGTGGCAGGCAGAAATTTCGGCTGCGGCTCATCCAGAGAACACGCGCCCATAGCGATCAAAGCGGCTGGCGTATCCTGCGTCATAGCCGGGAGCTTTGCCAGGATATTCTCAAGAAACAGCATCAATATCGGGCTGCCCATAGTGGAGTCGCCCGAAGCCTCAAAAGATATCAGAAAAGGTGATACCGTTTTGGTCGATACGATCAAGGGCGTCATAAGGAATGTCACCCGGAAGAAGAGTTATAAATTCGAGAAGTATCCGCCATTTATGCAGAAGATCATCAAGGCGGGCGGGCTCATGTCACAGATAAAAAGACACGTTTAGTATTGTGTAAAACAAGCGCGATACTCTATACGTACGACGCAATACTACAAAAAGTTGGAGGTTATTACAAGTGGCTAAAGAGAAGCAATATAAGATAGCTGTTATAGGCGGAGACGGGACGGGCCCTGAGGTAGTGCGCGAAGGGCTGAAGGTCATGGATGCCGCTTCAAAGAAATTCGGGTTCAAGTATTCCAGGACGATGTTAGATTGCGGCGGAGAGAGATACCTTCAGACCGGAAAGATAATATCTGATAAAGAGATAAGAGACCTGAAGAAATATGACGCCATATATCTGGGAGCCATAGGACATCCCGATGTGAAGCCCGGCATACTCGAGACCGGATTGCTGCTGCGCCTGAGATTTGGCCTCGACCAATATATAAATTTGAGGCCGGTGAAGCTCTATAACGCCGACTTCTGTCCGATAAAAGATAAGAAGCCGGAGGATATAGATTTTGTTGTGGTGAGAGAGAATTCCGAAGGCCTCTATAAGGGCATGGGCAAATTCCTCAATAAGGATAAGAAGAGCGAGGTCGCTACCCAGATCTCATATAATACCCGCAGGGGCGTCGAACGCTGCATACGTTACGCGTTCGAATACTGCAGGAAGCGGAACAAGCGAAAGAAGCTGACGCTCTGCGGAAAGACGAATGTCCTGACATATGCCTGGGACCTATGGCAGAGGACATTTAATGAAGTGAAGATGGAATACCCGGACATAGAGACGGACTACGCGCATGTTGACGCTACTACGATGTGGTTCGTGAAGAATCCGGAATGGTTTGACGTCATAGTTACGGACAATATGTTCGGCGACATCATAACGGACCTTGGGGCGATGATACAGGGCGGCATGGGGATAGCGGCGGGCGGCAATATAAATCCTGAGGGCGTCTCGATGTTCGAGCCTATAGGAGGCTCCGCGCCGAAATATACCGGTAAGAATGTCATAAATCCGCTTGCGGCCGTTTGCGCAGCCGGGATGCTCCTGGAAAATGTGGGCGAGAAAAAAGCGGCCGATGCCATAGAGAGCGCTGTCATAAAGATAGTGCAGACTTCTCTCAAGAGCCTGGCGGCCGGTAAGATGGGTTATACGACCGAAGAGGTCGGGGATCTGGTAGTAAAGAATCTTTAGTAAAAAATCATGTCATGCCCGCGCAAGCGGGCATCCATTCATCTGTGGATTCCCGATAAAAGCATTCGGGAATGACAGTAACAACGGAGTAATTTAATGAGTAAAAAGTATAATGTAGCGGTAATGGGTGCGACAGGGGCGGTAGGCAGCTCCTTTTTAAAGATATTAGCCGAGCGTAAATTTCCAATAAAGAACTTAAGGCTTCTGGCATCGGAAAATTCCAGGGGCAAGAAGCTTAAATTTAACGGCAAATCATATCCGGTCGAGGTCTTAGACCACGATTCTTTCAAAGGCATCGATATAGTATTGTCGAGCGCCGGAGCGTCAAGGAGCCTGGAGTTTCTGCCCAGCGCCGTAAAGGCGGGCGCGGTCTGCGTGGACAATACGAGCGCGTACAGGATGGAGAAGGATGTGCCTCTTGTAGTGCCCGAAGTCAACGCTCATTGCATAAAGGAACACAAGGGTATAATAGCGAATCCGAACTGCTCGACCATCCAGATGGTGGTGGCATTATATCCGATCCATAAGGCCGCGAAGATAAGGCGGATAGTCGTCACTACATATCAATCGGTCTCCGGGGCGGGGCAGAAGAAGGTGCAGGAGCTCTGGGACCAGTCGAAAGATTTTCTTGCGAAGAAGAAGATAAAGCCTGTCGAGTTTCCCTATCCGATAGCTTTCAATCTCATCCCGCAGATAGATGTCTTTACGGATACCGGCTACACTAAAGAAGAGATCAAGATGGTCAACGAGACGAAGAAGATCATGGGTGACTATTCTATAGAAGTGAATGCCACCTGCGTGAGGGTCCCCGTATTCTATGCGCATTCCGAAAGCGTCAATATAGAGACCGAGAAACATATAACCGCGGACGAGGTCCGCAAGCTCTTAGCCAGGGCGCCGGGCGTTATTGTCGTGGACGATCCGAAGAAGAGATCGTACCCGATGCCGATCTATGCCGAGGGCAAGGACGAGACTTTTGTGGGCAGGATCCGTCAAGATGAGTCGATAGCCAACGGCATATCCATGTGGGTAGTCAGCGACAATATCCGCAAGGGCGCCGCTTTAAACGCCGTTCAGATCGCGGAGATATTGATCAAGTGATCAGAAAGATCGTCGTAGATGATGCGGAGTACCCTAAAAATTTAAAGACGCTTCACAGGCCTCCCAAGGCTCTTTATGTGAACGGCTCTTTCAAAGAAGATGATAATATCGCGGTCGCCATAGTGGGCTCGCGGCGCGCTTCGATGTACGGCGTCGAGATGGCCCATAAGCTCGGCTACGATCTGGCACTGCGCGGCATAACGGTGGTGAGCGGAATGGCGCGCGGCATAGATTCGGCCGCTCATAAAGGCGCGCTTACGGCAAAGGGCAGGACGATAGCGGTCATGGGAAGCGGGCATGGCCACATATATCCGGCGGAAAACAAAGATCTTTATAAAAAGATAGCCGAATCGGGCGCGGTGATAAGCGAGTTCGAGGACGATGTCTCTCCCTTGCCGCAGAATTTTCCGATAAGGAACAGGATCATTAGCGGCCTTTCTCTGGGCATAGTGGTCGTAGAGGCGGCGAAAAATTCAGGAGCATTGATAACCGCCGATTTTGCGCTCGAACAGGGACGCGAAGTATTCGCAATACCGGGAAAGATATCATCCTTAACGAGCGAAGGCACGCACTCCCTTATAAAGGATGGCGCTAGATTAGTGCAGAGCGCCGAAGATATCATCGAGGAGCTCTCCCTATGCGAGATCGAGCCGGCGGCGGGTAAAGATAGGGAGCCTATAGAAGAAAAGATCTCGAAGAAGACGGCAAGATATGTATATAATTCTCTTCCGGATGGGGAGAGAAAAATTTATAAGATATTATCGGACGAGCCTCTCTATATAGACGATGTGGTGAAGGAATCGGGAGTTGAGTTGAGTAAGGTATCCAAAGCATTATTGGCTCTGGAGCTGAAGCGCCTCATAAAAGCGCTGCCCGGTAAACAGTTCATCAGAACGGAGAAGTAAGTGGCTAAAAATCTTGTCATAGTGGAATCGCCCGCAAAGAGCAAGACGATAAAGAAGTACCTCGGAGATGACTACATCGTAGAAGCGAGCATGGGGCATCTCATAGACCTGCCTAAGAAGAAGATCGGAGTAGATGTAGAGAATGATTTCAAACCCGAATATATAGTCATCCCCGAAAGAAAGAAGAATCTCGCCGCATTGAAGAAAGAGGCAAAGACCAAAGAGGTCATATATCTGGCGGCCGATCCTGATAGAGAAGGAGAGGCTATCTGCTGGCACCTGAAGAACGCTCTCGATGATAAAAAGAAGAAATTCTACAGGGTGTCATTCGACGAAATAACAAAAGACGCCGTTCAGACGGCCTTCAAGCATCCGCGCGAGATAGACATGCACCTCGTTAATGCGCAGCAGGCGCGCAGGATATTGGACAGGCTTGTCGGATATACGTTGAGCCCGCTGCTCTGGAAGAAGGTTTCCAGGGGTTTAAGCGCCGGCCGGGTACAGTCGGTGGCAGTCCGGATCATAGTGGAGCGCGAGGACGAAATAAAGAAGTTCAACGCCGAAGAGTATTGGGATATAGAGGCCCAGCTGAAGAGAAAAGGCGATACGCCGAAAGAAAAATTCTCCGCAAAGCTGGAGAAATACCAGGACAAACCTATAGATCTCAAGAAGCAGCCGGAGTCGGATAAGGTGATAGAGATACTAAAGAAGTCCAATTATATAGTCAGCGATATCCGCGAAACCAAGAAGAAGAAGAAACCGTCCGCGCCATTCACCACAAGCAAGCTGCAGCAGGAGTCTTTTAACAAGCTGAGATTCTCGAGCGTCAAGACGATGCATGTAGCTCAGACGCTTTATGAAGGCGTCGAGATAGGGGCGGAAGGCGGCGTGGGTCTGATAACATATATGAGAACAGACTCCGTGCGCATTTCAAATGATGCTCAAGTAGCCGCCAAAGCTTATGTCCTGGAAAAGTACGGCAAGAAGTACTATCCGGATATACCGAACATGTACAAATCAAAGAAGTCGGCCCAGGAAGCTCATGAATCGATACGTCCGACGCTTCCTTTAAGAGAGCCCGGAGCGCTGAAAGACTATATCACTCCGGACCAGATGAAATTATATACTCTCATCTGGAATCGTTTTATCTCCAGTCAGATGTCGGAATCTCTGCTCTCACAGACGACTGCGGATATCAAGGCCGGTGACTACCTCTTCAGGACGAGCCTCACGAGAGTCATATTCGACGGATACGCGGTACTTTACGAGGTTGATAGCGAAGATAAAGAGAAGAATAAAGAGGGCAAGATGCCGCAGTTATCGGTGGATGAGCCGCTCGATCTTTTGGAGCTCATACCGAGCCAGCATTTTACAAAGCCGCCGCCGAGATATTCGGACGCTTCTTTGGTCAAGGTGCTCGAAGAGCTCGGCATAGGCAGGCCTTCCACATATGCTCCTACGATCTCAACTATAGTAACGCGTGATTATGTCAGACGCGACGCCGGATATCTGAAGCCTACGGAGCTCGGAACGATAGTGACCAGGTTACTTCTGGAGCATTTCCCCAAAGTTCTCGATTATGAATTTACCGCCAAGATGGAAGATGAGCTCGACGGCATAGAGGAGGGCGATATAGACTGGGTCACGCTTTTAAAGGGCTTCTATTCTCCTTTTATGCATACGGTAGAGAAGGCCAAGATAGCTATGAGGGACGTCAAGAAAGAGATCGTCCCTACAGATCATGTATGCGAGCTCTGCGGTAAACCTATGGTGATAAAATGGGGGAGAAAAGGAAAATTCCTAAGCTGTTCCGATTATCCGACCTGTAAGAGCGCGAAGTCCATAACGAGCGGAGTGAAGTGTCCGGGTCCGGGCTGTACCGGCGAACTCGTAGAGCGGCGTTCTACCCGCGGGATATTCTACGGCTGTACGAAGTATCCCGCATGCAGATATACCGCAAGAAGGCTTCCAAGTGATGAGGGTAAGGAAGAGATAGCCTAAGATGCAGCGATTCATCGATAAGTTCATAAACTATCTGAAGATCGAAAAGAACGTATCGAGTCATACCATAATCAACTACACGATAGACCTGAAGGCATTCTCATTATTTTTAGGGGAGGCCGACATAAGTTCCGTCGACCATCTCGTCTTAAGGAGATTTTTAGCCGAGCTGCGCGGCAAGAATTATTCAAAGAGGACGATAGCGAGAAAGCTCGCCTCACTCAGAAGTTTCTTCAAGTTCCTCTACCGTGAGGGACATATAAAATCAAATCCCATTACCGCCATAAGCTCTCCAAAGCTTGATAAGAAACTGCCAAAATTTCTGGATGTCGGGAATATCACAAAGCTGATACTATCTCCCGATGTTAAGACCGAGTCCGGCTTAAGGGACAGAGCTATCTTAGAGACGCTCTATTCGTGCGGCATCAGGGTGAGCGAGCTCGTGGGGCTCGATATGGACGATGTAGATTTTATAAGCGGAGTTATTAAAGTATTAGGTAAGGGGCGTAAGGAGAGAATGGTCCCGATAGGCGATACTGCGGTATCGTCCATAAGGAAGTATATAGAAGGGAAACTCCATTCACGCGCCAAAGGAAGAAGCGCGGTATTTTTAAATAGCCGCGGAGGACGCCTCACCGATAGGAGCGTCAGGCGGGTCATCGATAAATATATTCACGCGTGCTCCATAGGCGAGAAGATATCTCCTCACTCGCTCAGGCATTCGTTCGCGACGCATCTACTGGATAGAGGCGCGGACTTGAGGAGCGTCCAGGAGCTCTTAGGCCACATGAACCTCTCCACAACACAGATCTACACGCATGTCACGATGGAGAGGCTTAAGAATGTCTACGATAAAACGCACCCGAGGGCGTGAGGATAATTTTTTCGCTTTCAGCGAATGGCGGTTACCCTTGGTGGCCGCCCTTCGCTGACACAAATCGGCATTGGGCATGCCAATTTGTTATGTAAAAATTCTGACAAAATTTTAACTTCCTTCAGGAAATTAAAATTTTCCTATACCGCCATAAGGTGTCAGAATTTTTGACATCAGCTTCGGGCTGGGCCACCAAGGGTAACCGCCATAGCCAGTGAGCGAAAAATCACTGAGGGCAGGCCTGCCTGCCGCATGTCAGCTATGCTTAACGGTAGGCAGGCGAAGACCTTGGGGTCAGCCACCTGAAGCGGCGTTAAATAATTTTTACTCCTTAAGGCGGTATAGTAAAAAAAATTGTAATTCCGAAGGAATAAAATTTTTGTAAAAATTATTACGAATAAATTTGGATGCCTAATCCAAATTTATGTCCGCTGAAGGTGGGTGACCCCAAGGTCTACAGCCTGCCTGTCGGCAGGCAGGACCCGAAAAAATTAATTCGGGTGAATAATGATAAATAAGGACGAGATATGCATCCCATCATGACCCAGATAGGGCCGCTCTACATATATTCCTACGGCCTGATGGTCGCCGTAGGTTTTGCCGTAGCTACACTTCTTGCGTATAGGCATGCGGATGATTTCGGGATAAATAAAGAGAGAGTTATAGATCTCGGTATAGTGATGCTGTTGGGCGGTATCATAGGCGCGCGCATAGTCTATATAGCGCTGAACTTTCAATATTACATGAGAAACCCGCTGGAGATAATTAACCTGACCAGGGGCGGGCTCGTCTGGTATGGCGCATTCGTCTTCGGCCTGATCGCCGCGACATGGTTCGTCAGGAAGAATAAGATAAGCTTCTGGACGGCGGCAGATCTCTTTGCTCCTTATATAGCCTTGGCTCAAGCCTTCGGAAGGATCGGGTGTTTACTGAACGGCTGTTGTTATGGAAGCATCGCACCGTCTGATTTTATGCTGGGCGTTGTATTCCCGGAGGAGTCGATATTAAGATATCCAACACAAATGTTCTCTGCGTTAGCTCTGGTCATCATATTCGGCATATTAAGGGCCTGGCAAAAGAAGCGCCATTTTAACGGAGAGATATTCTTAGGATACGGCCTTCTCTATTCTTTAAAGAGGTTTGGCATGGAATTTATCAGGGGCGATTATCCCAAGATCCTATACGGTCTCACCATATCTCAGCTAATAAGCGCTGTGATATTCGTAGTCTGCTCAACTATCTTCATCTACAGGTACAAAAAATGGAAGCAGTCTTTAAAGTCACAGTAGGCGCAGGAATTCGAGGTCGGAGACTCGATAAATTCCTTGCAGAGCACTTCGAGAAGGATTTCTCGCGTGTATTTTTACAGAAGCTGCTCAAAAAGGGCAAGGTACTCTTGAACGGAGAGATACCTAAGCGTCATCACATGGTGAAGACCGGTGAGACCGTGGAGATAACTATACCGAGCCCGGAAAAATCCGTAATAAGGCCCGAGAAGATACGGCTCAATATAGTATACGAAGATAAGCACCTTCTCGTGGTGAACAAGCCGCAGGGAATGGTGACGCATCCGGCCCCGGGCAATTATTCCGGGACATTGGTCAATGCGCTTCTCGCGCACTGTAAAGATCTTTCGGGTATAAACGGAGTCTTAAAGCCGGGCATAGTGCACAGGCTCGATAAGGGGACTAGCGGGCTGCTTCTTGTGGCCAAGAACGACGATGCGCACAAAAAGCTGGCGAAGCAATTCAAAGACAAGACGACCAAGAGAGTATACTTAGCTTTAGTCGACGGAAATGTAGAGCTCGATAACGGCATCATAGAGCTTCCCATAGGCAGGAGCTCGAGAGACAGGATGAAGATGGCCGTTAAGTTCGATGATGAGCGCAGCAAGACGGCAATAACTCGCTATAAAGTGATAAAGCGATACGGCCCATTTACGTTGTTGGAGTGCAGGCTCGGCACCGGGAGGACCCATCAGATAAGGGTGCATCTGGCCTATATAGGCCACTCGATCCTCGGAGACGAAAAATACGGCACGAAAGGAAATTTTAAATTCCCGATGCTGCATGCCGCTATGATCGGCTTTATTCATCCTGCCACAAAAAAATTTATGGAATTTTCGAGCAAGCCGCCTAAAGAGATGGCCAGGGTGATAAAGAGCGGAAAGTTATGAGAAGGAACATATGAAGATAAAGATAAAGCCCGTAAAAAAAATAGTCGGCGAGATAACCGTCCCCGGCGACAAGTCTATATCTCACAGGGCGCTTATGATAGGGGCCCTCGCTCTAGGCTCTACCAGGATAAAGGGCTTGCCCGAATCGGATGATTGCAGTTATACGGCGAAGGCATTTCGCGACATGGGCATTAGTATAAAGAATAAGGGTAACGTAACTATCGTCGATGGCAAGGGGCTCCATGGGTTAACTAAGCCGCGCGATCCTTTGTATATGGGGAATTCGGGGACCTCTATGAGGATCCTGGCCGGTATATTGGCCGGACAAAATTTCAAATCGACGCTTACGGGCGGCGCCGGTATATCCCGGCGTCCCATGAAGAGGGTCGTAGAGCCATTGTCCATGATGGGCGTTAAGATAAGCGCGAAAGACGGCGAATATCCGCCGCTGACAATAGCCGGCGGAAAAGTGAAGCCTATTATATACAAAAACTCAATAGCGAGCGCGCAGATAAAATCGGCCGTTCTATTTGCCGGCCTCTATTCAAAAGGAACTACAAAGGTCATAGAGCCCGTCAGATCGCGCGATCATACGGAGAGAATGCTGAAATATTTCGGCGCAAAAGTAAAGATCGACCGCAAGAGCGTGTCGATAAATGGAGGCGGAGAATTAAAGGCGAGGGCTTTAGATGTGCCGGGCGATATATCGAGCGCCAGTTTTTTCATGATCGCGGCGACGCTCCTAGAAGGTTCTAAGATAACGATACGCAATGTCTCGATAAATCCGACAAGGGCCGGAATATTAAAGGTGCTTTCCGGGATGGGCGCGGATATCAGGATCGTCAATCTGAAGAATCGCTCATTCGAGCCGGCGGCTGATATAATCGTAAAATATTCCAAGACTCACGGGATTACTATTACTAAGGATATGGTGCCTTCGGTAATAGATGAACTGCCGGTCATTTTTGTGCTAGCCTCATTGTCCAAAGGTGTAACTATAATAGAGGGCATCGGTGAATTAAGGGTGAAGGAGACCGACAGGATCAGCTCGATGCGGAATGGCCTCAAGGCTATGGGCGTGGATTTCAGGGTGGAAGGCGATAGCGTAGTGATCGAGGGGGCCAAGAGCCTTAAAGGGGCCAGTCTCAAAAGTTATGGCGATCACAGAACCTGCATGGCGCTGGCCGTAGCGGCATTGACCGCAGAAGGCGATAGCGAGATCGATGGCCGAGAAAGCGTGTCGAAGTCGTTCCCGTCATTCTTCGATATGCTATTTAAATTGACATTGGTATAGTTTTTTGTTAATATCGCTTAAATCAAGGAGATATTCATGAGGTCAAAGTTTTTTGAAAATATTTGGCGGTTATATAATAGACTATTCGGTTTCTTTTCAAATGATATCGGCATAGACCTCGGTACAGCCACCACATTAGTATACCTAAAAAATCAGGGAATAGTATTATGCGAGCCTTCCGTAGTCGCCATTGAGGCGGGGACTTCCAATGTTCTCGCTGTAGGCGAGGAGGCCAAGAGGATGCTCGGGAGAACTCCGGGCAACATAATCGCTATCAGGCCCATGAGACACGGAGTAATAACCGATTTCGAGATATCTGAAGCGATGCTCCGTTATTTCATACAGAAGGTCAATAAGGCCAAGAGATTTGTACGTCCGAGGATAGTCATAGCCGTTCCGTCCGGCATTACAGAGGTAGAGAAGAGAGCCGTCGAAGACAGCGCTCTGCATGCGGGAGCGCGCGAGGTCATCACTATAGAAGAGCCCATGGCGGCAGCCATAGGAGTAGGACTGCCCATATCAGAACCTTCCGGTAATATGATCATCGACATAGGCGGCGGCACGACAGAGATAGCCGTTATATCATTGACCGGCTTGGTATTCTCTAAATCCGTCAGGATAGGCGGCGATGAGATGGATGAAGCTATCATAAACGCATTGAAGAAGAATTATAATCTGATGATCGGCGAGAGAACGGCCGAAAATATAAAGATAAAGATAGGATCGGTATATCCGATGGAGGAAGAGATCACGATGGAGGTGAGGGGCCGCGACCTGGTCGCCGGCCTGCCTAAGTCGGTCACCATCACGAGCGAAGAGATAAGGGAAGCGATGTCCGAGCCGATGTCACAGATAGTAGAGGCGGTCAGGATAACGCTCGAAAGAATACCCCCCGAACTTTCCGCGGACTTGATAGAAAAAGGTATAGTGCTCGCAGGCGGAGGATCTCTCTTGAAAGGCATAGATAAGCTTCTTTCCGAAGAGACGGGTCTGCCCGCACACTTGGCCGAAGATCCGCTTACAGCGGTTGCGCTCGGCACCGGCAAAGTATTGAGCGATGAGAAGATCATGAAGGCCATCGTTAAGATGCAGAGACGTAAGCGCTAATAAGAGAAGAATAGGTGTGCGCAATAAAAAAAAGAGAATAATCCTAACGATCCTCGCGGTAGTCATCGCGGTAATCCTCGTAGTATCAATATCATCTGCAGCGCGTTTAGCAAGAATAAATATCACCGACACAAGCACGCCGATACTTAAAAGTCTCCGTTCATTCTTTGAACTTCTTGAAAAGATCACTCCCTTTGCCGCTATCGAAGAAGAGAATAAGATCCTGCATGAAAGGGTCGATCTCCTGACGAGGATCCAGGTGGAGACTCTGGCCGTTAGTGATGAGAACGCGCGACTGAGGAACCTTCTCGATTTTCGCAAGATGATCCCGTATACGAGTATCCCCGCTCAGGTCATAGGCCGCGATCCTTCAAACTGGTCCAATTCGCTCATCATAGACAAGGGCACCTTATCCGGGATAAAGACCAATATGGCTGTGATCTCCACGCGCGGCCTTGTAGGAAGGATAGTGGAGACGGGCAAGTTATCGAGCAAAGCTCTCTTGATCACCGACCCTAATATAAAAGTCGGAGTACTTATAAGGCGCAACAGGCAAGGTGGTATTCTGATCGGCATGCCCGGAGGCCGCTGCAAGATCATTTATATACCGCTCGATTCTGATGTCAGGCCCGGAGATAAGGTGATGACTGCCGGGCTCGGCAGCATATTCCCTAAAGGCATACTTATCGGAGGGATCGAGAAGGTGGGACGAGAGGAAGGGCGCCTATACAAATACGCCATTCTCAAACCTTCACAGGATCTCTCCAGATTGGAAGAGGTCTTGTGTATAATAAGATGAAGAGACCTTCTCTGTATATCATATTGATCGCGGCATTCCTGATACAGCTGCTATTCCTCGATCATATAAAGATAATGGGCGCCAAGCCGGACCTTTTGGTTATCTTGGTCGTATTCTTTGCCATCTTCTTTGGCCCGGGCGCCGGAGCCGAAGCTGGATTTGTCGCCGGATTATTCAAAGATGTCTATTCTCTGGATATATTCGGAGTGAACTCTGTGCTGCTATCGCTCGTGGGACT
>Ga0268280_1001950_pt1 | contig 12816 bp, 12 predicted proteins | sample saktaG_9_FD_190139 | JGI IMG/M metagenome (GOLD analysis project Ga0268280, IMG submission 190139) | Saline water microbial communities from Sakinaw Lake, British Columbia, Canada - sak_2011_5_24_40m | ecosystem: Environmental > Aquatic > Non-marine Saline and Alkaline > Saline ...
TCCTGCAACAACTCTGTCCGTCTCATCTGTCACCTCCATCGGTGACCATATCAAACCGGACAGATCGTGTGCTATAAACCCGGACAGTTTACGTGCTTCTGACACTGCAAGAACTAATAGTTGACACCAAAGCAATATTAGAATATTTTCTAGATGCGGTTTTTTTGGCGTAGCCATCACTCCCCCCAAAAAAGGAGAATCGTACATGACGAAAGCTGAATTAGTTGATGTAATAGCTGCTGATGCAAAAATCACAAAAACTGCTGCAGCAGCAGCCTTGGATTCATTTACAAAAAATGTCACCAAGGCATTAAAATCGAAAGACGGTAAAGTTACTCTTGTTGGTTTTGGAACGTTCTCAAAAGCAAAACGCGCTGCTCGTAAGGGCAGAAATCCCCAGACCGGCGCAGCAATAAAAATTAAAGCACGTACAGTTGTAAAATTTAAAGCAGGAAAAAAGTTAAAAGAGGCCGTGTAGATCAGAAAATAATTTTTCCGCCAAAAAAGCCGCAACTTTTTCGGAAAACACCTACCTCTAAGCAGAATCAAAGAGTGAAAAATTTGTAGATTACTTATAGATTGCTTCGCTGAGCTATCTTCTCTTTAACCCGTTCGAATTCTTCCTCGGTGAATATGTATTTGCTGAAAGGCAGGAAACTGAGCAGTATTATGAGCGCCGGGAAGAGGCAGAAGATTACGTGCACACCAATAAAAAGGCTCTCCGGTTGAACTCCTTTCCTGACGAAGCCGGATAATGCCAATGCAAAACCAACGATGGGCGGCCCCACAGAGCAGCCTGTTTTCTGTCCTGCAGACCACATGCCTGAAAAGATGCCCTCACGCCGTAATCCGGACTGCATCTGGTCATATTCCACAGTGTCGTGAGGGATTTGCGGGATACTCTTCACTTCTGGAATTTCTTAGATAGCCTGTTAATTAAAGAACGCTCTTGATATTTGAACCGAAACGCGAGCGCATTCCCCGCTGCTTGCGGCGGGTTTAGCGAGCAAATTAAAAACAGATGATATTCCTTACGGTGAAGCTCCACGCCCGCTCTGGCGGGGAGCTTCAATTTGCCTTCGGGAAACCTTTTTCAGGAAGACTATCGCGGTCATCTGGCATAAGAGTCTTTATTTCCGCCAGAATTCCGGAACGAACAGGATTATGACCGTATAGATTTCAAGTCTGCCCAGAAGCATGCAGAAACTTAACACCCATTTGGCCACAAGGGGAAGATGTGCATAATTGTTTGTCGGACCGACAGATCCCAGGCCGGGGCCGATGTTTCCGATACAGGCAGCGACGGCTGAAAAAGAGGTGATCAGGTCGATTCCCAGGGCTGTCAGCACAAATGAAGACAAAATGAACAGCCCGAGATAAATAATAAAAAATCCCCATATGCCTTTGATGATATCTTCGGTCACCAGTCTTTTTCCGAATTTGAGCTGCGTAATGGCACGGGGATGGATCATGCGAAACAATTCCAGATAGGCGTGCTTTAACAGCAGCATGATGCGCATGCATTTCATTCCGCCTCCGGTCGATCCGGCACTGGCTCCTAAAAACATGCAGAAGAGCAGAATGGCCTGAGGAAGAACCGGCCAGATTTCAAAATCCGCAGTGGCATAACCGGTTGTGGTGATGATAGACGAAACCTGAAACGCGGCATATCGGAATGCCTGACTCAAACTGGGATAGGTCGTTAAATACAACACAAAGGTGGTTATCATAATAAAAATCGCAACGATCGATAGAAAAAATCGAAGTTCCGGATCCTTGAGCGCGAACCTGGATTTTCCGGAAAGCATTTGATAGTGAAGCGAAAAATTGATTCCGGCCAGCAGCATGAAAATGGTAATGACAGCATCGATATAGGCGCTGTTGTAGTGTGCGATCGATAAATTCTTTGTGGAAAATCCGCCGGTAGCCAGCGTGCCGAACGTATGGCAGATAGAATCGAAAATATCCATCCCGCCGCATATCAGCAGAATGATCATTGCTATCGTAAAAGCGAGATATATTCTCCAGAGAGCCGATGCCGTATCCCGTATCCGGGGGGTCAGTTTATCCGGTGTTGGTCCAGGCGCCTCAGCCTTATAAAGCTGCATACCGCCCAGTCCGAGAAACGGCAGAATGGCCAATGAGAGAACAATGATGCCCATGCCCCCAAGCCAGTGTGTCAGGCTTCGCCACATGAGAATTCCTTTGGGGACGCTTTCGATATTGGTCAGAACCGATGCACCGGTGGTGCTGAAGCCGGAAATGGATTCAAATACACAATCGGTATATGTGTTGAATGTACCGGATAGAAAGAAGGGAAGGGCACCGATCAGGGTAGCGGCAATCCACCCGATAGTGACGATGGCCATAGCATTTCGATGGCTCATATGGGGCTGATTGAAACGCCGAAAAAAGAGAAAAATTGGTATTCCCACGCCTAAGGCAATCGACATGGACTGAATCAGAGACCGAGCGCTTCCATCGTCATAATATACAGAGAAAATCAATGGAAACAGCATGGTCAGGCCGATACAAACCGCTATCGCCCCCACGTATCGCATCACATAATGCCATTGCATTCAGATATACTCCAGTTTGACCATCAATTCACGTTCGATTCTCGGAATATTCTGCCTGGTTGATAAAATTACGACACGGTCATTTGGTTGAATCACAGTGTTGCCGTCAGGAATGATACTGGTTTTTCCATGAGTGACCGCAAGGACAATTGCTCCGGTGGGGAAATGCAAATCTTTCAGGGGGGTCCCTACGATACCGGAGGTTTCCAGCGCAACCGCTTCCAGGACTTCCGCATCTTCGCCCTTGAGTGAAATCGATGACAGAATTTTCCCGCGCCGGACATGCTGAACAATGCTGTTAATCGCTGAAAGCCTTGGACTGATGATATTCCCCAACCCGATATCGCTTATAATTGGCATATAGGCGAATTTATTGATTCGCGTCATGGTTCTTTTGGCGCCCATGTTTTTAACCAGAAGCGATGTCAGAAAATTGGCCTCCTCATTTCCAGTCAAAGAAATGACCATGTCCATATCCTTGATATTTTCTTCCTCTAAAAGGGTTTTATCCGTTCCATCACCGTGAAGAACTATTGCGCTGTTCAGTCTCTCTGCAAGAAACTGACACCGCTCCCGGTTGGCCTCGATGATTCGAAGATGGTAGGACTTCTTTTCAATCTCCTCGGCAATTTTCATACCTATATTACCGCAGCCGACAATCAGGATATTATGAACCGGTTCGGTTCGACTGCCAAACATTTTCAAAACCGCCTTCAATTCCGCTGTTTCACATACGAAATAGACCAGGTCGTAGGCCTTGACTATATCGTTGCCGAAAGGGATGATCAGGCGGTCGTTTCGAAATATAGCTGCAACTATAAATCGTAGGCCACCAATTTTTTTCCGCAGTTCAAGCAGTCGAATGCCGATTACCGGGCTGTCTTTTTCGATTCGAAAACCAATCAGCTTGATGTTGCCCTCGGCGAAATCACTTATATGTTCAGCCCCGGGAACAGCCAGTGAATGCATGACGGTTTTAATCAGTTCATTTTCCGGATTGATGATGGTGTCGATATTCAGCATTCGAGGCGTCAATTCAGGTTTGAAGTTAAAATAATCTTCATCACGAATTCGCGCAAGTTTCACAATTCCCAGACTTATGGATTCAGCGAACAAACAGGCGACCAGATTCGTTTCATCGCTGTCGGTTACCGCCAGAAGCATTTCCGCACTGGCAACGCCGGCTTCTTCCAGAATACGCGGACTGCTGCCCGAACCACAGATGGTCTGAACATCCAGCAGGTCAACAAAGCGTTTTAAAGCTTCCGGTTGTTTATCGATTACCACAACCTCTTTGTTTTCGATAGTCAGCCTCTGGGCCGTATGAAATCCGACTTCACCGGCACCAACGATAATGATTTTCAAATGGGCCTCCTCTTAAACAACGGTTTATACATCATTACTGTTACCACACGATGAAACTATAATCCAGTTAAAATGGGGGGGGGTGCGCGTCTTTACCGGGGAGCGATTTGCGGAAGTTCGTGCAGAGTTGTCTTCCAGAAGGCCTGATTGTGCCGAATCAATTATACGGAAGTTATGCGCGTCCCGCGCGAAAGACTCCTACGCCCTTCACCTGACTTAATTTCTTGACATAATGGAGATAAATTGTCTAATAAGAGACTCGTATGGTGAAAATATAAATTATGGCTTCGGCCTTTTTTCGTGTCCATCAAAAATAATGAATGTTCTTCAAAGCACCCGGACCGTAGAGTAGCAACAAATATCATGTCTCCAGAGCTAAAGGAATCACATATTATTCAAAAGAAGCTGCCACTTAAAGAGAGATTGTCATATTCTCATATGCCGATCCGTGTTAAACTTGCCGTCGGTATCACACTTATCATCCTGCTGACCATAATAATTTTAAGCTACATTATTCTGACAAAACAGAAGGAGAGCCTTTATCAGCATACAGTAAAAATGGGCAAGACCAGTCTTAACTATTTCGTTAACAACGCACGTCACCCGTTGGTAAAAGAAAGCATCCTTGAGTTGAATACCCTGATAAATGAGGCTGCCTCAGTAGAAGGAATTCTCTATGCACTCATAGTAGACCGGAAGGGTGTCATAAAGGCGCATACCGATATTGCCATGGTCGGCAAACCTTACGAGTTGCTTGAAAAAACAGATCATTTAAATACAGAGGGTGACGTAACGTATTTCAATTACACCAATGGCGCTGGTTCGAAAGTCCTTAATTTATCGCGGCCCGTAGCTTTCAAAAAAGTGGAACTCGGCGTGGTGCATGTAGGCATATCGCTGGATTTTATTGAAAAGCAGATGCGCAAAGAGAGCGTGTTTATTATAGTACTGAGTTTGTTTATGGTCGTGGTCGGAATCGCGAGTGCAGTTTTGATAGGAGTTCAATTTGCCCGCCCGATATCTAAACTGGTTATGGCGACAAAGGAAGTTGGTAAGGGCAATTTACAATACCGGCTTGAGATGACAAGTAGAGATGAATTCGGCGACCTTTCAAACGCGTTTAATTATATGACACAGGAACTATGGAAAAATTCGATCATGCAGAAATCCTTTGGCCGGTATGTCTCTCCGGAAGTAGTTGATATGATTATGGCTCATCCGGAAGAATCATGGCTGAAAGGCCAGCGCAGTGAGGCAACGATACTATTCTCTGATATCAGGGGCTTCACCGCCTATTCAGAGGGCAGGGAACCTGAAGAGGTGGTTGAAGCATTAAATGAATACTTCAGGATCGCCACCGAATTCATTCTGGAATACGGAGGATATGTTGATAAATTTATTGGTGATGCGGTCATGGGTGTTTTTGGAGTTCCGATTTTCCGGGCCGATCATGCCGAAAGAGCGGTGAGAGCAGCCGTAGCAATGCAGAAGAAATTTAATATAGCCGGAAAGAATGGGGATCATCTTTTGGAGAAAATCGGCATAGGAATCAATTCCGGTATTATAGTTTCCGGCAATCTGGGTTCAGATATTAAAATGGAATACACGGTCATAGGAGACAGCGTTAACGTGGCATCACGTTTAAACAGGTTGGCTGGCCCTGGAGAAATCGTCATAAGCAGAAGTGTCTATGAATTGACCTGTGCGATAGTTACCGTTGAACCCATCGCGCCGCAGAAATTAAAAGGAATATCCGAACTGGTTGAGTCCTTTAAGGTGACAGGGATATCGGGCCTGCCGGAGAAGATGTAGCACAGGGGGTTGCTGTGAAAAAGAGAGATAAAATGCATATTTGCGGCAGTTATTGTCTTTGCATGCTTGTCATGATTTTCGCCTTGATTTCAGGCTGTGCTACACCCGCAGTGCATGTGAGCCGGCCTGTTGAGCCGCCTGATGCAAAAGCAAAGATACTCCCAGAATTTACGGCTGTTATCGCCAAAAAGGGCGACACACTTTCTTCCCTTGCAGGAAAATATCTTAATGATCCGAACATGGAGTGGTTCATTGCCGATTTCAACGGTATCAGCAGCGTGAATCCCGGAATGGAGATTATCATACCCCTGAAACCTTATGAAAGGGGAGGATTGACATACAGAGGATATCAAACAGTTCCTGTACTCTCATACCATAATTTTTCACTCGATAAGACCGACAAAATGACCGTAAGCAAGACATCCTTTGAAGAGCAGATGCAGTTATTAAAGGACGGAGGGTATCGTGTTATTTCCCTGGATCAGTTGTTCGACTTTTTCGATTTCAAGAAACAGATTCCATCGAAATCGGTTGTTATAACAATTGACGATGGCTGGAAATCGGCCTATGAAATTGCGTTCCCTGTTTTGAAAAAATATGGTTATCCTGCGACACTTTTTGTATATACGGATCTGATCAACAGCACCAGAAAAACTATGACGTGGGAACAGGTAAAAGAGCTGGCCGACAACGGGATTGACATCCAGTGCCACACCATAACCCATCGTGACCTTGCAGGTGCCCAGGAGAAGGAATCCTTTAAAGATTACTTCGATGCGATCGAAAAAGAAATTGTACAGTCGTCAGATATCATTAAAAAGAATACCGGCAGAGATTGCAGATATCTGGCTTATCCCTACGGAAGTTCAAACAACATGGTTGTTGCAATTCTTAAAAGGACCGGTTTCCGCGGTGCATTTACCGTAAGACGGGGCAGCAGCCCTTTTTTCATAAACAATTACATGGTCAACCGCTCCATGATCTATGGAGAGTATGATCTGAAAAAATTTGAAAAGGTATTAACAGTGTTCGATGACGAGGCGATTAAATGAAAGGGTTATTTGCGAACATGCCAGGCGTATTGTTTCTGGCAGCTTTTTCATTGATAATTTTTGGCACCGGATGCGCAAAGGTTACCAAGTTAAATACCATTTTTCAGAAGGATGACCGATTCAGCGCACTTGTCAGCCGGCATGCGGAAAAGGCCGCTGAGTATGAAAAAAAAGGTGATTTGCGAAAAGCTTTGCAGAACTGGGAGATTGTGAATGAATTCAAGCCGGATGACGGGAAGGTTTTAACCCAGATAATTTATCTAAAGAGTCAGATACAAAAGAACGCTTCTGATCACTATAAAAAGGGTATTGCGTATTTTAATAATAATTCCATGAAGGCTGCATTAAGGGAATTCCTGCTTACGCTAAGCTTAAACCCTGATCATAAAGAAGCGCTGTACTATGTCAAATACAGGATGACCGGGGATGAGCTTATTGTCTATGAAGTGAAGAAGGGTGATACTGCAAAGGGGATTGCGCAGAAGGCATTCAATGATTCCTCAAAAGATTTTTTAATAGCCTATTTTAATGACCTTAATAAAGAAGCACGCCTTTTACCAGGGATGACCATTGTGCTTCCTTCCCTGGAAGTGATTCAAGGCGCGCCCGAAATAACTCCTTCCGAGGAAGAACCGGCTGAATACATAAATGTAAAACAGGAGATTCGTAAAGCCCGTGATTATTTTGGTGCAAAAAAATATCAGCAGTCCGCCGCTACAGCTGAAAAAATTCTCGAATATGATCCAGTTAATAAAGATGCCATGGATTTTAAAAATGCGTCTTATTATAAAATGGGTGGGATGTTGAGAGATAAGAAAAAGTATGCTGAAGCTTTGGCCGTGTTCAACAATGTTGATCCAGATTATAAAGATGTACGACAAATTACCTATTATCTTGAAAATATTGATAAATCAAAGGAACGTGCTGCTGAGCATTATATGAGTGGTGTCAATTATTATATGAACCAGGATCTCGATAAAGCGATAAAAGAGTGGGAGATTACCCTTAACCTGAATCCTGATCACCCGAGTGCGAAGAAAGATATTGAAAATGCGCGCAGTTTTCTGGATAAACTGAATAAAATAAAGTAACTGCGTAATGTGATAAGTCGTAGGATAGAAAGAATAACGATTCTCAATAAAAACGCCTTTCCGAAACTGAGGAGACCTGATCTGGTCGAAGGCGGATTGTTAGAGCACGCGGCTTTCATTCTATCAAACCGCATAAATTTTTTGATATTTTTTCTGCGGAATTTCCGTTTGAATTGGTCATTATTACAAATTTATATAATTTTCCATCTCTGCCTTTGATATATCCTGCTCTTGTGCTGATTCCTGTCAGTGTGCCCGTCTTGAAATACTCGGATCCGTTATGTTTCATTAAAAGCCTGTAGGGCTCAAATTCAGCGAGTATCTTTAAAAAGCTTCTGGCCGGAATCATATTCTCCCTTGAAATGCCCGATCCTTCTGAAATGGACAGGTCGTTGATTTTGAGGATATCTCTTGCGTAATCATTTATTGCCGATACGCCTTTTTCAAGAGTTCCGGGAGGGCCGTTTATTTTAGCCCCGACTGCAAGGAGGAGCTGGTTTGCAATGAAGTTGTTTGAGTGAAAGAGCAATCTTGATATTATTTCGTCCAATAAAACAGGTGAGTCATATTTTAGTATGAGACTGTCGGTTTCGGTATTGACGGTGCCGACCCTTATCTTTCCACGACGTTTTATTCCTTCTCTTTCAAGAAAATAGGATATGAGATGCCCGGCATAAAGAGCAATCTCGTTCTGGTCGGATGTGAGCAGTATCCTTCCTTTCCTCGCCGATGATTTGGTTATCTTCTTTATAGCAAAGGGTAAAAGCGGTGTCTGATGCTCTGCGCTTATGAACATTCCTTTTGAAACCATGAAATTGACCGTATTGAAATTGACACAAAGGGCTCCGTTCGGCGAATCGTACGGTTCGATGGATTTTGTTATCCCGGGTATTACAGTCGGATTTTTAAAATATGAGTCATCCACTATCACGTCATTAACAGATTTGAGCTTCATGCCGAGGTTTTTTGCTATCACAATAATAAATTCTGATGTCAGGAGAGGATCTCCATAGCCCTTGATTTTAAGATTTGAATCCTTGTCGATATATAATTCAGTGGAAAATCTGTAGCTTGGACCGAGATAGTGGATAGCTGCGAGAGAGGTTAAGAGTTTCAGAGTGGATGCCGGAATAAGTTTTTTATCGGCATTTTTTTCTATGAATATTTTACCATCCGGGCCCGATACTATAATGGCATCATTGGCACCGATTTGTTGCAGAATATCAGATATTTTTGTTTCCGCGTAAAGGTTTTGAGCGTCTGAAAACAAGCGAAAAAAAGAAAAGAGAATAAGAATTAAAAGCAATTTCTGCCTTGTCATTATAAAATTACCCTGCCTACTGGTCGTGATTTGTTGTTCAATATACGTTCTTTTATCTTTCGCCTCATTCCTTATATCTTCTATTGCCTTAAAATCTGCTCTCAACTATGAATGTTACCGGCCCGTCGTTTACAAGTTGGACATCCATCATTGCCCGAAACCGGCCTGTTTTAACCCGGATTCCCCTGCTGCCGGCTTTTTCGACAAATTGTTCGTAAAGTACATTCGCCTTATCAGGTTCAGCTGCATCCGTAAATGAAGGTCTCCTTCCTTTGCGGCAGTCGCCGAGAAGCGTGAATTGAGATACGACAAGCATATCCCCGTGTGCTTCAATAAGCGACCTATTCATTTTGCCGTGTTCATCTTCAAATATTCTCAGGTTTAATATCTTATCAGCAAGATAATCGACATCGTTTATCGTGTCATCTTTTGAAACGCCAAGAAAAACAAGAAGGCCGGCGCCGATTTTTCCTATGATATCGCCGCCGACAGTAACCGAGCTTTCTTTTACTCTTTGCACAACTGCCCGCATGATGATATGTTCCTTTACGAGTGTGTCATACTTGATTATTTATCACTTTGAAAGTAATTTATTTCGATGGGTGTGTAAAAACCCCCTCTGTCCACCGCGGCGGATTGTGCTTTAATTCCTTTATGGGAAAATATATAAGGGGAATATAAAATGGATACATTTAATGTTCAATACCGCTTTACAATGTCTGACGGATCGAGAGAACTCTTTGATCTTAATATTGATGCCCGTGCATTAAACATGATTGTTGATATTCCGGACAATCCGCCTTTCTGGACGGAAATAGATTATTATCAATGTCCCAAATGTCCTTTTACGAAAACCGAAAGATCATTGTGCCCTTTATCTGTCAACCTTATAGATGTTGTTAAGCGTTTCGGACGGATTATATCTTTCGAAAAAATTCATGTGGATGTCTTAACAAGCGAAAGGATTTATTCCAAAGATACGACTGCACATGAAGGTTTAAGTTCCATGATGGGACTGATAATAGCCTGCAGCGAATGCCCGTTTACGGATTTTTTCAAGCCGATGGCGCGTTTTCATCTCCCTTTCGCCGGTTATGAAGAAACGATATTCAGGATATTATCAACGCATTTTTTGAGTTTGTATTTTAAGAACAGTAAAAATGAATCTGATGATAAAATTACCAGACTTTCGGAAATTTATGAAAGCATAGAAGAGTTGAATATCGCGGTCAGCAAGCGTCTGCGCGCAGCAAGCCAGAAAGATTCGACTGTTAATGCGCTTATACATCTTGATGTATTTGCAAAATTCATGACTTTCCCGGTTGAATATAACCTTGAAAAGGTCAGTTATTTGTTTGATCCTTTTTTTCAAAATAATAAACAGAAGTAGTGAGCATAACTGCAAAATAAAGGAGGTATTCATGTCAAAAAATTCTAAAAAAGCATTGATAACTTTGATCATTTTCAGTTTGATACTTACACCGGCCGTATCCTTTGCTGCCACGGAAGAGATAAATGCAATTTCGATTACGTCGGATATTCTCATATTCAGGCCAGCAGGGATTGCGTTAGTTCCTGTGACGGCAGTGCTTTTTGTTGTTGCATATCCTTTTTCGCTGATCGGAAACAACACAGAAAAAGTATATGAAGCGCTTATAGCCGAAAACTTAAGATATACCTTTCAAAGGCCTCTGGGTGAGGATGTTCCGATAAAGTGATATGGGATTTTTAATGCAGCAAGGATTCAAAACATTTTCAAACTCCAAAGCATGATTCCTGGATTGAACCGAAATAGCGAGTGCTAACCCCGCTGCTTGCGGCGGGAAGCGTTAAAGCCCCTGTTATAACTTTAATATTATATCGACCCAGGTAATATGCCGGTCACGGTGATGAGCAAATTAAATAATTTTTCAAAAACTGTTGGATCATTGTTGCGAAAGGTTGCTATTATAGCGCTTATTGCTACGATACTCCCTGTTGTTTTGCTGCGCTGGATTCCGCCTGTCACTTCAGCTGTTATGATAAGCAAAAGCATTGAGTCCCTGTGGTCGGATAAAAAGGGTTACAAAACCCGTTACAAGTGGACTCCGTGGGACAAGATTTCTCCGCATGCGGGGATTGCGGTAGTTGCGGCCGAAGACCAGATGTTTCCGGAACATTTCGGCTTTGATCTTGAATCTGTTTCAGATGCTCTGGAAAAACATTCGAAAGGGAAGCGCCTGCGTGGCGCAAGCACCATTTCACAGCAGGTTGCGAAAAATCTTTTTTTGTGGTCAGGCCGGAGTTTCATAAGGAAGGGCATTGAGGCATATTTTACCATCCTGATTGAAGCGATATGGCCGAAACAAAGGATAATTGAAGTATATCTTAACATTGCTGAGTTTGGGAGAGGAATATTCGGAGTAGGAGCAGCAAGCGAGGCTTTTTTTAAAAAACCTCCTTCAAAACTCGGGCCTTCCGAGGCGGCTCTTCTTGCGGCAGTTCTTCCCAATCCATTACGCCTTCATGCGAACAGGCCGACTATGTATGTTGACAGCCGCCGCGAATGGATACTTAGCCAGATGGAACAACTTGGCGGAGCCGCGTATCTTAAGAGTAAATAGAAAATGGCGGGGAAAGGCGTGAAAAAGCAGGGGCAAAGGCACAGAGGCGCAAAGCGTTCCGCCAAACTGATTGGCGGACCTTCGGGAGGCTTAAGTAGTAAGTGGTGAGTCGTGGTAGGTTTTTTCACTTGAACCCTTGAACCCTCGAATCCTTGACTCCTCTATTTTATACGATATAAGTTGTCAGAAGTCCGAACACGAAGCCTGAAATTCGGGCAGATTAGGATGATCTCAAAATGGAAAGGCAGTCATATGGAAAGATTTAAGTCTTTTGTTAAAACATCTCTTATCGGTGGTATTGTTGTAATTCTTCCCGCTGTCATATTTTTATTTTTTTTCAAATGGCTGTTCAGATTGGTTACGGATATTATCCAGCCCCTGACAAATCTTGTGGTTGTGAGATCGAATATAAAGGAGATAGTTGCGCATATTCTCGTTCTTTCAATTATAGCTATCGGCTGCTTTGGCATCGGGGTTTTTGTCAAAACAAGGTTAGGAAAATATATACAGGAAAAGCTGGAAAACCGGATTTCAAAAATCGCTCCAGGATATGGAACTATCAAAGAGATTGTAATGCAGCTTATCGGTAAAAAGTTTCCCTTTTCATCGGTTGCGCTGGTCAGAATATTTGAGAATGACACCATGGTTACCGCTTTTATTACAGATTCACATCCTGACGGAAGCTATACAGTATTCGTGCCTACAGCGCCCAATCCGACTTCCGGATTCATATATCATGTTAAGGGCGAATATGTTCATCATGTTGATATCCCTGTTGAGAAAGTAATGAGATCGGTAATCACATGCGGAGCCGGTTCAAAAAACCTTATTAAGGCATATAATGAAAGACGTAAGGTGTGAGGGCGAAAGGGCTAAAGAACGTGGATCGTGATTAGTATATCGGATAACGAACAACGATTTACGAACCGCGTTCGGGATGAGATAGATTAAAACTCTCAGAGCGTATGATATATGAGCGCAGGAAACCTGATA
>Ga0268280_1001951_pt1 | contig 12816 bp, 4 predicted proteins | sample saktaG_9_FD_190139 | JGI IMG/M metagenome (GOLD analysis project Ga0268280, IMG submission 190139) | Saline water microbial communities from Sakinaw Lake, British Columbia, Canada - sak_2011_5_24_40m | ecosystem: Environmental > Aquatic > Non-marine Saline and Alkaline > Saline ...
ATCCGCGGCATCGATACGGCACTGCCGATCCACAAGACTTGTGAACTCGCCTTCAAAGGCGAAGACATCCTGAAACTGACGAAGCTTAGGGATGCGCGTCTGATCGGCGACGTCATCGACGAACTGACACATCAGGTCATCACCGGACGGTTGCCCAATGAGCGCGAAGCGCTAAGAGCCTATGCGAGCATCCAGCTGCGGGAAATGGGTGTGGAAGATGACGGAGAATAGGCAGTTTTTCTGTTACCTCGATCAGTTCGACGAACTGACGATCATCATCCCGCTGAAGAATTACCGCGACAACAACCACTATCAGCTGATCGGCGCCGAAGAAACCGTCGATCTGGAAATCGTCGAGAAGATCAACCTCGGCGTCGAAGTCAAACTCGTCTGTTCATTTGATGCCTATATTACGCTGAACCAGATCTACCAGGTCATCGATGCCGACGGCATCGCTTCCGAACTCTATACCGGCAAGATCGTCCGCACCGATCTGTTCGACAATATCTACGCTTACAAGAAGAACGATCTCGGATTTACCTATACCCGGGAATCGACCAAGTTCAAGATCTGGACTCCGGTCGCCAAGAAAGTGACCCTCGAACTCGTCGATTTGCACGGAAAAACGACGTTTCTTGATGTCCCCTACCGCAATCTCGGCGTCTGGCGGATCGTCGTCGACGGCGATCTCGACCGCTGGAAATACCGTTACCTCGTCTATCTAAACGGCGCCGAAAAGATCGTCACCGATCCCTATGCCATCGCTTCCGACGCCAACGGAAACTACAACTATGTCGTCGACCGTGCCAAATTCCGGCCGATGAACCACGATTTCCGCTTTTCCGGGGATCCGGTCGACGCCGTCGTCTATGAAACGAGTTTCCGTGACTTCACGTCCGATCCGGCCATCCGCGCCGTCCATCCCGGGAAATATCTCGGCTTCGTCGAACCTGGATTGAAGACCCCGGCCGGTCATTCCGCCGGCATCGACTATCTCGCCGGGCTCGGCGTGACTCATGTACAGCTGATGCCGTTCTTCGACTTCGACGGCATCGACGAAAAACATCCCGAAGATGAATACAACTGGGGTTACAATCCCAAACAATACAACGTGCCGGAAGGATCGTATGCGACCGATCCGGACGACCCGTACGCCCGCATCGACGAATTGCGGACTGCCATCGACGGACTGCACGCCCGCAATATCGGCGTGGTGATGGACGTCGTCTTCAACCACGTCTTCGACCAACTCGGCTTCCCGTTTGAAAAACTCGTCCCCGGGTATGCCTACCTCGTCGACCGGCAGGGCATCTACACGAACGTTTCCGGATGCAGGAACGATCTTGCGACCCATCGCAAGATGGTGCGCAAGCTGATCATCGATTCGGTCCTCTGGTGGGCCGGCGAATACAAGATCGACGGCTTCCGTTTCGATCTGATGGGTCTCATCGATGTCGAGACCATGAACGAACTGCGCCAGGAACTCCACGATCTCGACGAACGGATCATCGTCTACGGCGAAGGCTGGAAGATGTATTCTTCCAATCAGGCCGACCGGTTGGCGCATATGATGAACAAGAACGTCATCTACACGATCGGGTTCTTCAACGACCGCTTCCGCGAAACGATCAAAGGCAAAACATTTGAACCGACCGCCCCGGGATACGCGACCGGTGATCTCGACGAGGTCGAGACGGTCCGGGAAGTACTCCGTGGCAGTGCGGCGAACCGATATCTCTTCAAATATGCTTCGCAGTCGGTGAATTACGTCGAGTGCCATGACAATCTGACCTTCTTCGACAAATGCCTGACGATGACCGATGACATCGCCAAGATCAAGCGGCAGGAGAAACTGGCGACGGCGATGGTCGTGCTCGCTCAGGGCATGCCCTTCATCCACGCCGGTCAGGAATTCTTCCGGACCAAGAACGGCGACGAAAACTCGTTTGAATCGCCGGATTCCGTGAACCGGATCGACTGGGCGCGGGCGGACGAAAATCGCGATGCCATCGAATTCTTCCAATCGCTCATAGCCTTCCGCAAAAACAATGCCGGATTCAAACTGAAAGCAAGTTCCGATCTCGTCGCGGATACCGAAGTGATCATCCTCAAGTCGCAATCGATTCTCTACAGCCTGAACGGCGATACCGCCGTCATCGTCATCTTCAAGCCGACCGACGAACCGGAAACGGTCGTCGTGCCGGAAAACTACCGGCTCGTGCTCGTAAGCGAGCCCTGTCACCGGATGCTTCCCGAAAGCGCCTATGAGCTTTGTGCGATCGGCGCTTATCTGTTTCAGAAACGAGATGAAGGACATGAATTATGAAATCGACCAGAAAGTGAATTTCTACGGCAAGATCGAAGCCGTCAATCCCTCGACCTACGATTCGTATGCGGTGAACGTCGAAACCGAAGCCAAAGAGAAGGTCATCGTCCGCGTTCCCGCGAAGACGGTCGTCAGCCTGAACAAGCTCTATTGGTTTGAAACGGTCGCGATCAGTTTCAAGGACAAGATCCATCTGCGTGCGGACAAGTTCGCCCCGATCGCCGAGATGGACATCGACGACGACGTCAAGGAGCGGCTGTTCCGGGCGTTCTATGAATACGCCCCGATCAATCTTCGGGAAGTGCGCGGCGGCATCGAGGGCAAACTCGCCCGGTTGCAAAACCCGGTCATCCGGGCGATCACGATGGATATCTATGAGAAATACGCAGATGATTTCTATCTCTATCCGGCGGCGACGAAATTCCATCATGCCTACATCTCTGGCCTCGCCTACCATACGTGGTCGATGCTGAAACTGGCGGATGGATTTCTTTCCGTCTACCCGTTCCTGAACGAGGATCTCCTGATCGCTGGCATCGTCCTCCACGACGTGACCAAGACACTCGAGTTCGATTCCTACGAAGGCAGCGAATACACGCTCGCCGGGAAACTGATCGGCCACATCTCCCTCGGCGTGAACGAAATCGCCCTTTCGGCCGCGCGGCTTGGCCTCGAGGACACCGAAGAGAAGATGCTCCTCGAACACATCATCCTATCTCATCATTATTACGGCAACTTCGGCTCACCGAAGAAACCGAATCTCGTGGAGGCGCTCGTCATCCATTTCATCGACAACGTCGATTCCAAGGTCACCGTCCTCGGCGAAGAACTGCAGAAGATCGAAGTCGGCGGCTTCACCGACGCGATCCCCGTCCTCGACAAGGAACGGTTCTACAAGCACAAACTGTCCAAGTGACGCCATCGGCTTCGGCCGATGGCTTTTCTTTTTCCGGAAAGCAAATAAAAAAAAGCCGCGAGCAATCGCGGCTTTCGTTGGAAAAGGGGAATCAGTTGAGGTAATCGGAGAACAAGGCGTCGTAGTAGACGTTCTTGACTTCCAGAAGATTGGCCTTGAACACGACGTCGGTGATGCCGAGGTCGGAAAGAATCACCGTGCCGACGGCAAGACGATCCGCCATCACGATGTTCAGCGTGCCGACGACGTACATGTTGGCGACGAGGTCCTTGAAGTAGAAGTCGAGAGCAGTCTTGACCTTGGCGGGGATGTTGGGAACGCTGATGCCATACGTGGTTTCGACGTCGGCGTCGGACAGATCGTAGACGATGCTGTAGAAGTAGTAGAGCGAATACAGCTGCATCTGTTCGAGGGTCGGCTTGCCGGTGGCGTTCTGAGCACCGTCGGAGTACACCGGATTGGCCGGATCGGCTTCCGTGAACTGGGCGCTGAACCGGACAAAATCGTCGCCCTGCTGCACGAGGATGAGGTGCTGGCCGTAAATGGTGGTGACAAGCGGGCTCATCATGCTGTCAAGATCAGCGTTGACGGGTTGGGAATAAACCTGGTAGATGGCAACGAGGGCATCGACGTATTCCTGAACGTAACTGTCCTTGACGCCGTAGGTACCGCTGTAGTTGAGCGAATGAGTGATGGTATCGTCATCTTTATCGACGATGTTGAGGTCTTCGGTCATCAACGCGAAGCCGAAGGTTTTGAATTCGCCCCAGGTCGCGTCTTCGCGGGAAGCGGCACGATAGGCGGTGACGAGCGTCGCGAAGGTGTTGTCTTCATCGTCGAGGTATTCCGTAATCGCGGCTTCGAAGCCGGCCAGTTTCGTTTCGTAGGCATCGACGCCGGCCTCATCGAGGGCTTCGATGTAGGCGTAATAATCGTCGGGGGTGCCGTTTTCGTCATAATCGAGGAAGAGGATCAGATGCGTGACGTCAAGCGAGAAGTAGTTGTCGTAATAGTCGGAGATCGTGTCGACCATCAGATCGACGAGATCGTACTCGCTGATTGCTTCGGCGATCAGGTACGGCTGCAGTTCGCCCTTGACGAAGTATTTGAGCAGGTCGAGTTCCGTCTTCGTACCATATTGCAGGTAGGCGTACTGGCTGAAGCTCGTATAGGTGAAGGTGAGGCCGTAGGAGGCATAGAGCTGAGCCAGATACGAATAGTAATCCTTCGCGTCCTGGAGCGAAACGTACATCTCGGCCATCCGGTCGCTGTTGTTCTTCTGCAGATTCGTCTGGGAGCCAAAGGCTTCCGTGAAGAACGGCGAATACAGCAGTTCCTCATATTGCGAAGCATACAGGAGATATAAGGCGGGGTTTTTTCCGACGGCGTAGGCGTATAGATCGTCGGCGGTGACTTCAAAATCAACTTCGATGGCCGCGTCGTCCAGGTAACCCGGGCGCGACGTCAGGGTGGCCACCAGGGTCTTCGAACCCTTTTCCACGCCGACGAAGGTCTTGTCGATCTGCTGGTAATCGATGATCATCCAGGTGTCGTAGAGGGCGAATCCACATTCCGTGCGCAGAGCCGCCATGTTGGTGTTGATCGTCGTTTCGGCGGTGCTCGCGGTCATCATGCCATCCAGGAGTTTCTGATAGAGTTGCTCGTAAAGGACGGCGTCGTTCAGGATTTCCTCGAACGTCGGTTCCGTACCCGGATCAGTAGTGTCGATGGCGGAAGTCGATCCGCTTACGAGGACTTTGACGGTAATCGTTCCGGTCCGGCTGACGCCGTTGGCGGTAATTTTGTAGGTGAGGACGATGTCCTTGGCCGCGTCGGTCGGCAAGGTGACGACGCCGGCGGCGGTGATATAGTCCTTGTTTGCAGTGGTCCAGGTGATCTTCGCATCGTACCAGCCCGTGGTCGGCAGCGTCAGGTTGGTGACGGTTTCCGCCGGCAGGTGGATGTTGGCCTCGATGTAGTCGAGCATGATGTCATAGGCGTCGACCTTGGCGGGCTGAGTCAGCTTGTAGATCATATAATAAGACGTATCGTTCGCGCCGGCGTAGCTCTTCGCGGTCACGGTATAGGGAACGGCGTCTTCCTTGTTAATGTCGAGCGTCTTGAACATATAGGTCGCCAGCGAACTCTGGATCGCCTTGACGTCGGTGAATTGGAAACTCAGATATTCGTTGTCGGCGGCGATCAGGTCTTCGGCCGTGGCGTCCGGATTGATGACGTCGCGGATTTCGCTGTAAACGTAGTTGTACATGTCGATGTAAGATCCGAGGACTTCGGCATCCGTCAGTTCGCGCGAATTGTTCACGGTGACGGTGCCCATGGTTTCGATGGTTTTGTAGACCTTGTTGATGGTGATGTCAAGATCGGCAGCGGCGATGAGTTCATGAAGCGCGTTGTAGACCTTCCCGTCGAAGGCGACATAGTAAACGAGCAGGCCGTCGGCATCGAAGACTTGCGCTTCCTCATCCTGATCGAACGCATCGGTCTTGGTCATCGTGAAATACTGGGAATTGGCATCGAAGTAGGCTTCGGCATCTTCCAGGGTATCGAAGAGCCGTTCGGCGGCGATGACGACGATGGACTCATCGTCGATCAGGTTGCCGATGCCGTCGATCGTGTACTCGTTGGCGCTGGAATCGGTATAGATGCTGTTCGTTCCGAGCGTGTAGACGATTTCTTCTTTGAGGTTAAGAATATTCTGCGTTGTTTCGTCATAATAGTAGGAATCGGCGAGGATATAGGCATCGGCGACGATTTCATCGGTTTCGGGATCGCTGTCGTGATCATAGGTGATGCTTTCTTTGGTGAAAACATAACCGAGATACTCGCGGAGTGAAGTGGAAGTATAGGCGACAAGGTTGAATTTGCGCATGACGAACGTCGCATCGGCGGCGCTGGTGAAACGGATCTTGAGGGCCTTGATGTCTTCGTAGTAGGAACCAACGTATTCGGCGGCGACTTCATCGTCGGTGACTTCACCCTTGGTGTCAAGGCGATATCGGACATAGGCTTCGCGGGCCAGAACGATGCTGGCATAGGCTTCTTCATTGCCCGAATATCCGGCGAGGATCATGCTTTGCGCGAAGGAAGCTTCATAAGCCGCCAAGGTTTCCGCGTCGAATTCGGCGATTACGGCGTCGTCGGTCGTACCATAGGTCAGCAGTTTGAGCTTGGTGGCGATTTCGTCATCGGTCAGAGCGGCGAGGTAATTCTGCAGCAGATGGCCATCGATCAGGTACAATAACTGGTCGACGCCGTCATTGTTTTTGATTTCGCTAAATAGTTCTTGATTCGTAATCGAATAAATGACATTGTCGTTAGCGTCGAGCCGTTGGTAGAACACCCCGTTGGGATCGCTCACCTGCGGATAATGCGTATTTCCGGTCGCGAAGGCAAGCACGACCGCGGAAACAACCACGACAATCAGGATGGAAAAGATGATGACGACTTTCTTCGTAAGCGCGTTTTTCATATTTTAATACCACTCCTTAAGAATTCTGCATTATCTATCATACCATTTCCAGATGTTAAACACAACTAAAATATTGTGAGTTTTGGATGATGACGACGGGCCTGCCGGGGCGCAGAACCGGAATGGATGAGTGGTATTTTTGCTGCTTGCCGTTGACAAATCAAGAAGCATGTTATATAATGACTTCGTAAAGAGCAAAACTAGTGAAAACTAGCGACGCAAAGCTATAGGGCCTTCGAATATCGATGGTAGCCAGTTGCCGTTATCTTGTATGAGATGAGGGCGATTTTTTATTTCCGGGGACGTATGCGTCCAGCGGAACGGAAAATCGCCAAATATCAGCGGATGAGGGCTTTTTTTTCGCAAAAATGATCGGCATTTCTGTAAACGGTTTTCAAAACTATATTTTATGATAAAATATATATAGCCTGGTCCGGAAGGAGGTCGGCGGAATTGCCCGGAATCAACCTGAGAAAGCGCTTCATCTTATCGCTTACCCTGCTCGGCTTGTCGCTGACGCTTTTCGTATTTGCGTCCTGGAGTTGGCTGACTCAGATGTTCTCCGACGATATTACGGCCGAAGTCGGAATGGTTCAGGTCAACATCGACGCCTATTTTTGGAACGGGACGACCCGGATCGAAGCCGGTGAAGTAGAAATCGCCGAGGGCGTTTACAAACCCGGCGTCTATCTGATCGACATCACTTCCAATTTAGCGGACAACTTTTTCGAGGATTTTCGGCTATATATACATGTATCGAGTTCTGTTGATACCTATTTCCGGATAAAAATCTATGAACAACTGACCCTGAGTTACGTCAATTTCGAAGGGACGATCACCGAACTTTCGATTCTGAATCAGGACTACATGCCTTTCGATTACGTTACCACTGATTGGTTCGACAACCGGCAGAACGACAACTATATATATTATCAAATCGCTGTTCAACGTGAAGGTGTGTCCACGCCGAAAGAAATCGGACTCATCATGGCGTACAATCTCGCCAACTTTTCCGTCTATTCTCCGGGATATTCTTTGCAGATCGCGTTCTCGATCGAAGCCGTCCAAGCCGAAGGCGGACCGGAGAACGTCTGGAGTCTGGCGACTCCGCCTTGGGGCGGATCATGGTAGGAGGTGACCGACAATGGGTTATCCAATGACGAAGACCAGAAGGATCATGATGCGGGCGCTCGCCTTCGCCGCGCTGTTCTTTGCCATATTCTTCGTCGTCCTGGTCCGGCTGGAACCGGTTGATGCCGGCATCAAGGACACTTCCGGACAAATCGACGAATTTACCGGCGTCTACGATTGGGAAACCTTGCTCGACCCACCGGCCAGCGCTTCCGACTATATTACATACACCGATTATCGTGAAGACTACTGCCTGTATGCCACGTCTGTAGTGGATTGCGCGACCGCTGCCAGCGGGAAGTACATTCGTTTCGATACGGCGGAAGAACTTTATCGCTTTTCTATCGACGTATCGTTGGAGCACGTGTATGAGTCGTCGATCCCGGCGGAAAACTACAAGCTTTCTGTTGAAAAAATCTCCCTGTTGCTTTCGCTTAACTACATTTTAGGCGGCGACATCAATTATGCGACGATGGGTGCGAAGACGTTCGCCCCGATCGGCTACTGGTTCACTGACTTGGATAGCGTTCTTCATAAAAACGTTTTTACGGGGACATTCGATGGACGCGGCTTCACGATTTCCAATCTCTATGTCGCCGGCTACGATTACATGGTTTTTGTCGATATCGTCGACCTGAACGAAATCGATCTTGCCATTGCCAACTACTATTCGATGTTCACGTTCAACGAAGGTACGATCAAGAACATCGGCCTGATCAATCCGACGCTCGAATTGCTTGATGTCCACATCGACATCAACAAGACGGCAAACCTGGTCGGCATGAATACCGCGAGCGGAACCGTCGATCATGTCTTCGTGGTCGACAACCGCACAAATGTCCTCGACGCCGGCATCCGCTACAAGGTCGGCACTGCAACCGGGACCTTCACCGCCGCCGGCATCGTGCATACCAATGCCGGCACCTTCACAAATGCATACTATGTATCGAAGGTCGTCGTCAATGGTTCCTATATCAACAAGTTCATCATTCAACCGGTATTGTATCAAAACAACACCGGTGGCACGATCAGCAATCTCGTTTATGATGAAACCGTCTATCTGCTGGTCGTCACGGTCGGGACTTCGACCTTCTACATCGCAACCCCGAACGATGCCTTAGCACCAGGGGAAACGACGGCGACGCTGAAGTCGAGTTCGTCTCTACTCAATACGGAGACCGATCGCTGGTATTTCTATGCTTCGGACGCCTATCCGAAACTGCTCGGATTGACATGGGATGCTGAAAACAGCGTCTACCTAATCAACAATGCGATCGACCTCATCGCTTTCTCTCGCGTCATCGAATACATCAGTCAGAACAACGGCGTTTCCTATCCGGCCGCGGATTACCTGATTACGACGGACATCGATATGAGCGAAGTATCCGCCAATGCCTATGAAACACCAATCGTCAACTTCACCGGCACCTTGAGCGGCCTTAATCCGGAAGGAATCGGGCTTGACGATAATTTTTACATCTACAATCTCTATATGACCAACGGCATCGTTCGGGAAACGAACTATTATGCCGGTCTTTTCAGCATCATCTCCGCCGGGACGGTGAGTGATCTCAACATCGCCGATTCCTCGATCACGCTCACCAACACCGAAACCTACTATTCCAACGTCTTCGGTATCGGCATGATTGCCGGCCGGATGATCGGGGGAACCATCCAAAACGTCCAGATTGACGTCACCATCAATCTCGGTACGGCTTCCATGGGCGAAACCCACGCCGGCATGCTCGTCGGTCGCGCTTCGGGCATCATCGATCAGGTGTCCGTTTCCGGCACCCTGACGGCCGGCACCCATACGTTCAACGCCAGCCTCGCCATCGCCCCGAGATACTACATCGGCGGCATCCTCGGATCCGCTACTGTCAACCAGATCACGATCAGCAACACCGTCAACAACGCCGATATTTCCGGGTTCTCGACGACATCGACCTTCAGCATGGCTTCCGGCTATTATGCCGTTGCGGTCAAGATGGGTGGTATCGTCGGCTATCTGATCAATACATCTTCTATTCATCACCAGCTCGTTGACGTCGCCAACAAGGGTGACATCACCGTTCTGCCGGTGACGACTTCCAACGACGTGTCTGGCTATTCATCGACGCAGAACGTCGGCGGCGTGTTCGGCGAACTGTCCGGATACGCTCCGATTCTTGAAAGCGGTGGAAACTATCTTTTTGCAAATCTCTACAATATCGGCGCGATCAGCGCCGTTTATGGTGCATCGCGGGCAACGATCCGCGCCGCTGGCATCGGTACATCGAACACGAGCCAGTCGGCAGAATATGCACTCATGTTCAATCATGGCGGCTATTCGTACACATCAACCGGATTCTCTGGAAACACTCATTTCCGTTATACAGGAACAATCATGGATGTCTCCGTGTACAATGCTGCCAACACGATTACCGTTTCTCGCGCCTACAATCATGCCGATTTCACATTTACGACAGCTTATTTCATCACGTTTTCGCCGCTCTATCTTTCCATCAACAACAACAACTCGGTAATCCGGTATTCCGCCAATTACGGCGATCTCACTTATATGAACAGCGGTGGTGCAACTACCATCACGATGGGAGCCAACGTAACGGTGTCCGGTATCACCGCTTCAACGAAGGTAGACTTTGAGAATGTTACAAATTATGGCGATATCACGCTGGCCAACATTGCAATAGGGGCCTATACCCTGAGTATCGGCGGACTGACGAACACGCTGACCAGCGGCAAGAAAATCGTTAATTGCTTGAACCAAGGTAACATCGTTTTCGGAAAAATCTATGGATCCGGCAATATATATGTCGGGGGACTGGCAACGTACAATTATTCTGGCGATCTCCAATCTCAGGACGCATCTTCACAGCCCATCGCCACCATTGGCATCATGAATTCGATCAATTATGGTAATATCAATACATCGTACAGTGCGACAAATACGTTGTATGGTATTACATATACTTCGAACACATTCATCGGCGGCATCACCGCCTTGAATTCTGGATCGATTCAGGACTGTGCAAATCTGGGGAACATCGCTGCCTATAATTCCTACGTTTCTTCCACCAGCACAACATTCAACACTTCAAGCACTTATTACGCCGGTATTGTTTCCGCCTATACGTGCGGTGTATCTGTCGCTGGCATCGCCGCCATCACGCTTGCGGGAACGGCGCGGATCTACGATAGCGCAAACAACGGCGATGTCATCGCCTTAGCCAACCGATACGCTCGAGCCGGAGGCATTTTAGCCGCGTCCCTGTATAGCGAAGCTTCCGCGGGTGGTGTCACCTCGGGCCTGGGATTGGCCGACACGATCCAGAGTTCGATTCTTTCCAACTGTCTTAATTATGGCAGCGTGACAGCGGTTACGACCGTCATATCGAGTTACTCCACAGGCACCTATACAACAGCGTTTCAGCTGAAATACGGAACCGACACCCCTGGTGGTGGTTTGTTGGGGGCTAACTTTTCACCCAATACGATCGTGGCATCCAACGACCGACCGGGCATTTACGCCGCCGCCGGCGGCGTGATCGGATACGGATTGTGCAAGATGCGCCGCATGATCAATCATGGCACCATCTCGGGAACGGAGGTCGCCGGTGGTATCGTCGGAGCGACGTATGTTTTGGGTGGTGTCGATTATCCGGAAACCACTGTCGATATCAATACAGCCATCAATTACGGCAACATCAAGTCAATTTTGAATACGAATTATGCCTCGATTGACAAATTCGCACTTGACATCACGGATATCGACAATTACTATATGACCGACGGCAACAGTTTCATCTTCCCGGCAAGCTTCACCCGGGAGGAACCGCGGGCGAAACGGGGTTTCGGCGGCATTTTCGGCCGGTTGCAGCGTGGCGTTCGTGGTGTCATGTCGACCACCGGTGGCAGTTTCGATTTTATCGTCAACTGCAACCCCAACATTGATCTGATCGGGCGACTGGATCAGGACTATGCCTTCTGCAACTCGTCCCGCTACTTCATGTTCAACGACTGCATCTATTATTCCGCCCGCGTCAATGACACGACGCAGGTCGTGTTCACCGGATTTTATTATGCGGAGGTCCGCATTACTGCGAAGACCTCGAGTAGCCCATATACATATACAGTCACTGTCGTAAATATTTACACGCAAATCGGGTCAATATCGACGTTGTACAGTTCGCCGGGAACGACCGGCGTCACCTACGTCTCCACAACGAATTATGCCGTCGGCACGACTTTGCGCTATTTCTATCATGCACCAATCAACGTGCCGTGGATTACCGAGGATGCCAGCCAGACAGCAAACGACGATACCGAATACATCTATGATCCCGACTTCCCGATGCGTTCGGATCCGGCTCTCACGGAATACATCTACTATATGGAACAGGATCTGCTTGCGGACCGTTTCCAGGATGCCGGATCCAATCCGCGTCCCAACGGCATGTATGTCCTGTCCACGACCGCCGGATCCACCTATGGTCTGGTTTTACCTTCGAACATTCGCACCGATGACATTCGCCCGATCGACGAGGATCACGAACCGCCGATATCTTTACTCATCGATTATAATCCTGTGAGCACTGCCTATCTTCAGAGCTTGGATGCGAACGTGATTGCCCAATTTGCGGCTTTGAAGCAATCCATCTTCAATGACAAATCTGCGCTCTTGACCGAAGAAGAAAGTTCTTTTGTCCTCGATGAAACCGGTGGTTCGGATACGGTCTTGACAGTGCCAGAAGTTGATTATGATCTGAAAACATTGACTTTCACGATATCGATGGAAGCTTATCTCGATACCCAGACTACCGTAAGCTATGCCATCACTTCTGCGCAGATCTCGGCCTACGCCCTCATCGCCAAGCGGGCATACGATCAGTATGGTGGCGTCCCGACCGAAGCCCAATTGAAAGCATACAACAACCTGCTCTATCCGGAAAA
>Ga0268280_1001955_pt1 | contig 12793 bp, 15 predicted proteins | sample saktaG_9_FD_190139 | JGI IMG/M metagenome (GOLD analysis project Ga0268280, IMG submission 190139) | Saline water microbial communities from Sakinaw Lake, British Columbia, Canada - sak_2011_5_24_40m | ecosystem: Environmental > Aquatic > Non-marine Saline and Alkaline > Saline ...
CCGCGTACATGAGCAGCGCGCCAACCGAGATTCCGCCGCCCCCGACCAGTCCCGACCACGCCCAACGCTTGCGGTGCTCGGTCATGTCCCACCCATCGTTCCATCACTGGCGGCTGCGCGTTTCATGGCTTGGCCTTCAGCGCGTCGGTAAGCCACTTCGGCTTCGGTTGCGCCTTGTACTTATCGGGGATGGCCGCGGGCGGTGCGTTCGTCGCCTTGCCCTTAGCGTCCATCGCATCGTAGGCGTCCTTGGCCGCCTGTTTCTGTGCCCGCTCGGCGTCCACCTTGGCGACGATCTTGGCTTCCTCGGCGTCCCAGTCGCGGGCCGGGACCGTGATCGTGCGGACGATGTTCGTTTGCCCGGTCAGCGATTGGACCGCAGCCGCCAGCGCGTCAAGGTCGATGCTGCGCCCGGTGCCCGTCCACACGTTGTACGACTTGGCGACGTGCGCCAGCCCTTCGTGCGTGGAGAGCTGCGTCACGTTACCCGCCCCGTCCATGGCAAACAGTTCGTTCGTCAGCGCGAAGATTTGCCCGCCGCTGGTGTAGGTTGCCGGGGTATTGGTGCGGTTCTCTACCACGATCCCGGCCATGTCGCCGCCGACGTGCAGCTTGGCGGCGGGCGCGTCGGCGCCGATGCTGACGCGGCCACCCCGCTCCTGCAAGACCAGCGGTAACCCGCCGCCAACCCCCGATGACTGGATATACGACGACTGGAGCCCGTCGTGAGCACCCATGGACAGCATCACGTGTCTGCCATAGGTGTTGTCCTCGGCCACGATGGAGTAGCCGTCAGCCGTTGCTGTGTTGAACCCGCCCTGACGGCTGCGCACAAAAAGCTGCACCGTGTTGGTGTCGTACATCCATGACTGATCGTGCACATTCAGAAGGAGCCGCGCTACGTCGTATCCGTTGCTGCGGATGCTCAGCGCGCCGGCCATAAGCAAGTTGCTGGCCGTGCCGTAGTTATTGGCTACATACGGCATCCCCCCGGCGATGTCCGACGCGGTGATCGAGTTGCTGAAGGCGAGGGTTCCGAGCGGGGTGGCCCCTTGGCTGATCGTGCCGTTGACGGTGAGGTCGCTGTTCACGACGAGGTGGCCGGTGTTGGTGGTTGACGCGCCGCGCAGCGTCACATTGGTCAGGCTCGCCCCGCTCGCCAGCGTCAGAGCGCCGGTGGCCACAGCGGCGGTCGGCGCGTAGCCCATCGTGGCGAGAGATCCAAGCCCTGATACGTTGGTTGCTGCGATGGCAAGGAAGGCTTTGGCAACACCTGCACTTATGATTTCCATGCCCGACTCCGCGCTGAACGTCGCCCCCATGATTCCGTATAGCTCCGCGCCCGGCTGCATCGGCAGAACGTCGCCGCTCGCGCTGCCGATGTTCCTCCCCGCCGCTGTCCCGGCGTCTGCCACGTTCGCCAGCAGGACGCTGTTCGACTTGGAAAGGGTGCCCAGTCCGGCTACCTTGGCGAGCGCATTAGACAAAGAAGCCTGTCCGATCAGAGTGGCGTGCGATACGGTTCCGGTCCCGTATAGAACGTCGACGTTCCCGGCAGCCGATCCAGAATATGGGATATATGTTCCCTCCGCCAGAGTCTCGATAGAAGCCCACCCATCTGGTCCCGCTTCGATCCACCAGAAGCCCGGCCACAGTTTGATCCCCGCGTCGGCGGAGTTCGTGTAGGCGTCCGCGCCGTTCCAGACGTACTCCCCGCGAACGTCGGTCGGAGTGGTCGCAACGTCGGATGTCGCATAGAGCGTGTTGGTGTCGGTGCCGCCGGGGTAGTTTGTGGACATGCCGAGGTATTGGAGGTTCGTCAGGCCAAGGCTACTGGCGTTCACGGTTGCGCGAAACACGCCAGAGGAAACGGTCATGCCAGAGGCAAGCGCAGAAATGCGCGTCGCCTGTGTGGCGTTGGTGCCGTTGGCCAGTACGACCGCGTTGCTGATGGCGAGCGCGTCGGCCGATGTCGCCACCGTATGCCCGTTGGACAGCACGATCGACAGCAGGTTGGTGATCGACCGCCCGTTGCCGTTCGCGTCGCCGGTCAGCCGGAGGTCCGACGCGAGAAACGGCGCCCCGCTGGCCGTCAGGCTGGCCGCCGCAATGATTGCCGCGATGATTGTCCGCATGGTTGCCCCCTCTACAGTTTCGCCGCGATCCAGTTGAGCTTGTACCCGGACGAGCCTGACGCGCTCGACAGCGCGGCGGTGAATCCGGTTGTCGAGCTTGTGACCGTCACCGTGATTGTCGCCCCGCCGACGGGCGCCTCAACCGTCGCCGTGACGATCGGCGCGGCGGCGAACGTCTGGCCAAACGCCACGACGACCGACTCGTCAGACGACCCGATGGCCTCCGCTCCGTAGAGCAGCGAGTCGGCCGTCAGCACGGTATCGCCCGCATCCCAGCTTGACAGCATCATCGAGACGCGCGACTGGCCGAAAATCCGCCGCACTACGCCCGTTCCGTCGACGTCCAGAATGACCGCCTCGACGTCGAGGCTTTCGCGGTCGCCGACGTTCGCGAAGGCGGCGATTGCCTCGGTGGTATTGCTGTTCAGCGTCCCGTAGATCGTCCGCCCGAGTGCGTCGCGGGTGAGCGCGCAGAACGCAAGGAGGTCGGTCTTGCTGTAGACGGCGATCCGGTAGTTGAGGGTGTCCGCCCATACGTCGCCGTCCGCGCGGATGGCTTGGATATCCACCTTGTCGCGGCAGAGCAGCGGAGCGCCGAGTTTCACGCTGCGAGTGGTCGTGTTGAGGATTGCATTCATCTCTGTCTCCTAGTCTCCGACATACCGGAATCCGTTGGTCGTAGCGTCCCACCTGAAAACCCATTCCATCGTCCGCGTGCCGTAGCCGAGAAAGGTGCTGTTTGTCTGGCCGGTTGGCTCTGCGCACCATGGTGGTTGCGTCTTCGGGAATCCAATCTCGCCAACCGCCGACGCAGCCCGCACGGTGACAATGCTTCCGGCCGCCACTTGCGCCAGCATGACGGCCGTTGTCTCCACGCCGTCCGGCCACGCGCTAAAAATGCCATTCGTCTCGCTGTTGATGAAGTATTCGGCCGCCACGCCGCGCGTCGCAGTGTGGTAGAAGTCCGCCGCCCGCTCGTAGTTGGTGACGGCCGCGCCAGCTGGCCAGTAAGCAGAAGAGTACGCGATAGCGCGCCAGTTGGTAATCCCATCATCGGCCCACTCGCCGCCCGACCACCACGACGGCCCGCCCGCGGATGCGACGGTCTGCGTCGTGCAATTCCATACGTTCGCACCGGAATCATCAAAAGAGACGACCATCAGCAACCACGATTCATCGACGTGCGCGGTTGCCTCCGGCCACGAGGGGCCATAAAGAAAGTCGTTGCCGTACAGATACTGGTAGGTGACGTATTCATCATTCCACCGATTGATCGCCGCGTGAGTCTCTTGCGTCGATACGATGGCCGCCGAGACCGTCCACGTCATCAGGTCGACCACGCGCTTGATATTGTCCCACCCGTTGCTCGACGTGTTGAGTGCGATCCATGGCGTGTACGTCCAGAAGTTCGTCGGCAAGCCGAGGTATGCGGCCGTGTTCGTCGCGTCCATCCGCGGCACCGCCACCCAGTTCGACGCCGCGCACACCGTCGAAAAGTCAGTGCCATCCGCCAGCCACCGCGCCGAGTAATGCCCCATCGCGTTGATCGCCGCCGTCTTGAACCTGACCACGTTTGCCCTCTCCCACAGGTACCACTTCGGCTTGTAGGCGTTCGTCCCGCTGGTCAGCCCGGCCGCGATGTACCGCTCGTCTAGCGCCTTGTCCATCTGGTAGGCGCGGGCGTCTTTCACGCTACCGGTCATCGCCGCGCCGGCCGCGTTCGTCCAATACGCGCGGGCGACCACCGTAGTAGCCGGCCACAGCGCCCCGCTCCACTGTCCGCGCGCACTAGGCGCGAGAGACAGGCAGATCAGGGCCAGACGTTTGAGAGAGTTGGACATAAAGCGCGTTGGCCCGATCGTCGGACCCGTCGTCCGCCGGCATGGTCGTCCAGTCGTAAGCCTCGTAGGTGGCCTGCGAAACGTAGGACGGCGCGGTCGCTCCGTCGTAGGGGATCCTCAGATAGTCGCTCGGCGTGCCGGTCCATTCGGCCGCCGCCCACCGCCGCCCACCGCCGACCGTCACCGTGACGACCGAGCGGACGTCGAACGGCCGGCCGGCCGGAATCCGCTGCGTCATCCCGCCGATTGCGACGACGATCTGCGCGACGGTTTCGCGCATCTCGTTTAGCCACGGGCGCAACTGCCGAACGTCGATCGTGCCGCCGGTGAGCGGAGGCGGCGGAACTCTGGTGCGGAAGGTTGACATTTAGGCGGCCGGGTAGATGTCGGTATCCCAGCCCTCCGCGTCGTGCTGATATCGGACCTCCGCGATCCAGTATTTGCCGTCGGCGTAGACGCGCTTGGACATGATGAGCCAAGAGCCTCCGGTGATGCCGAACGCGCTCGCAGGCGTGGCGATTGTCCCGGTGGTGTACGACCCGGCGGCCGTTTCGGCGGCCGCCCGGCCAGCGTAGTACTTCTTCATCGACACGACGGGTGCCGGGCGAGTGAACGACTCGACGCCCGGCTTAGTCTTGTTGACAATGATCGTCCACCGCACTCCGGCCGGGGTGGTTGGCAGTTCGCTCGTGTCCTTAATCCACCGAAAGGCGTCCTGATCGGGCGCGAGCGTGTTGGTTGCGCCCGCGTACCCGGCGTATGTTTTCGTCGAGCCGGGGTCTTTGGCGAGGCTGTAATTCCACACCGTCCGGTAATTCGCATGACGCTCGATCGGAGTGTCAAGCCCGCCATCCTCTAGCGTGTACTCGGTCTCGCCCTCATCACGGTAGGCGTCCGGCCCCTTGCGAAAGTTTGGCGACTTGTACTTAATGTCCGCCTGCCACCAGGTCGCATTCGACATCGGCTCTATGTGCAGCGATTCGACGAGCGCGGTTGCCTCGTTGGCGTTCGCCGCGCCGAGTGCCGCGAGCGCGCCGGCGAATGCTGCGTAGGTCGTATCGACGGCGTACTGCTTTTCCGCGACGGCCACACCGCTCGCGTTTTTCTCGACCTTGGGATACCCCTGCGCGCTTTGGAGAGTGACGGGCATCTTATCACGCGAGCACTAACTCGCCCTCCTTGTTGTTGAGCTTCCGCAGTTCCGCCAGGCTCTCGCGCTGGACGGTCAGTTGGGTGGCCTGCACGTTTTCGACTTGCCCGCGGCCGGACAGCGCGCCGATTCGCGCCATGCGGTCGACCATCACCGCATTGTCGATCTCGGGCAGGTCGACGGCCTTCGTCTTGTCGGTGGCCTTTAGCTGCTCAAGCTCGGCGAACATCTCAAACGCCCGCTGGTAGTCGCCCGGTGCGGCGGCTCCTTGGTCGGTCAGCTTGTCGACAAACTGCTGGGCCATCGCCCGGGCGTTGCGCGTCATCTCGTCGGTCATGTCGGCGCTCTTGCCGCCGGTGCGGAGTGTCTCGTAGCCGACTTGGCGGTCGAGGTTGCGGAACGCCTCGCTAGCCTTCGCGGCGGCGGCCGGATCCATCAGCGTCTGCATGCTCTCGTCGATGGCGTTGCGGACTTGCGCCGGTGCGGAAATTACCCCGGTCGGCGCTTTCGTGGCCTCGGGCTCCTTCATCAGCGCCCCGAGCATACCGGCCACGCCGCCGCGCATCCCGCCTTTCATCAACTCTGAGAACGTGACATCCTCGCGCATCTCGCCCTTGCCGGCGAATAGATCGGCCGCCTTCTGGTAGTTCTGAAGCACGTCGGCAAGCCACGTCGTTCCAGTCGCCTTGCCTTGCATCTTCGTCCGCTCGATCACGAGTTGCGCCTTGTCAAGCCTGGCAATGTCCTCTTCGGATACGATCATCCCGGCTTTCTTCATCTCAGCGGCCAGCCCTCCGAACCCCTCCTGGCCTAGCTGCTTAAGGATCGGAAGCAACGCGGCCGACCGCGCGCCGATGATGTCGAGCGCTCCGGACAGCACGTCAGCATTATCGCCGCCCTCGTACAGCCGGCGGGTGAACGCCTCGATTACCTGCTGGGTATCCATCCCGGCGAGGTCGTCCATTGAAAGGCCCATCTTCTGAAGGCTCTTTGCCGATTCGCTGGCCCCGTCGGACAGAGCCTCGAACTGCGCGCCTTGAATTTTGAGTACCGCGCCTTGCAGATTCTCGAACGGCTGGCCCGCCTCGTTGGCGGATATCTTGAGAACCTGCACCGCCTCGACCGACAGCATGGCGGACTTCGCCACGTTGTCGAGTTCGTCGGCGAAGTTAAGCGCGCCACTGATTGCCCCGGTGAGCGCGCCGATCGAGAACGCCCCGGCCAGCATGCCGCCGATCTTGCCGAGCGACCCCTCGACCCCGCGCATCGCCGAGTTGAACCCGGTCGCGTCGGCCGTAAACTTGGCTTTAAGTTCGGTGCTCATTTGCGCATCCCCGTCTCGCGCAATCGGGCGCTCATCATCTCGCGTAGGCGGGCCATGCAAAGATCGCCCTTCGGCCGCTTGCCGACCCCTTGCTGGCCGGACTTCTGGAAGGCCCGCGCGACCATGTAGGAGATTGTCACCATGGGAGTGCTCCAGCGAGCCGCCTCAAGCGTGAGCGTAGGGCAGACAGTCCAAACCAGCGCAAGAAGTTTCGACTCGTAGTCGCAATCCCAGCCGCCGCCTTCGCCGTTTTTTTTTCCGCTGGCGCCGGGGCGGTCTGCGGGAGCAAGTCAAGGCCCACCATCGCGGCGGACAGGTAGCGGTCGATCTCGACGAGCACCCCGGCGAACGACCCGCCGGGCGGGACTTTGATCCGTATGGCGAAGCGGTTGACGGCCGAATCGAATGCGGCCAGTTCGTCGGCAATCTTGCGCTCGGCATCAAGCAAGCGGGCCAGGTGGTCGGGCGACTGGTCCGCCGTCAGCTTGTAGCGGGCGATGGTGTCGCGGTGGCGGAACTGCGCGCAGACTGGCGCGACGGCCCGCGGGCCGTAGTGCATGACGAACAGCGCGACGGCAATCTCGCGGGCCACGTCGGCAAACTGGCGATTGGACCGCACAAAGTCCGACCCGACGGCGGACAGCAGGCGGAACACCCCGAGCGTCGGCGGCGGGACGGCGATCCCGGCGATTACCAGCCCGGAGCCGAGCGCGCGCATGGTGTACTCGCGCTCCTCCGGCTCGTCGGGCGGCGGGTTGAATAGCCGATTGATCTCGGGGTCGCCGCCAACCCGCGCTTGGAACACGCTGTCGGCCTGTAGCGCCTTGAGTTCGTCCGGCGTGTAGGGGCAATCGGCCATGGCCGGTATTCCCGGCTAGGCGTATGCCGTGACGGTGGCCGAGTCCTTGACGGCAACCTCGATTTCGCCCGTCTTGTACGCGGTGTTGTTCTCCGTCTGCGTGACGGATCGCACGAGCCCGACGGTCGTCGTCAGCGCGTTCGTAGTGCCGACCACCGGAAGCGTGTCGGTCGTGATGACCCGCTGGCGCACGACGGTTTCCTTGCTGAACGCGACCTGATTCGTCGCCTTGCCGGTCTCGTTGCGCGCCTCGGCGATCTCCGCCGTCTGCGCGTTGGAAAGCTCCTGCACCAGCCCGTAGCTGGCCGTGCTCGCGACCCCGAATTGGATTGCCATCTTACACCTCGCTGATATGGAGCATCACGACATGTGCGCGTCCTACTATCGGCGGCTCGTAAAGCTGTTCTACGTTGTCACCTACGACTCCGTGGACGGCGGATAGGGTGAGCGCAGCCGTCCATGTGGCGGGCGCGGTGCCCATTAGGATCTGGCGGACCCGGTGGGCGATCCGCTGCATCTGCGACCCCTCGGCGTCGGAATCGAGCGAGGTCATAGACATGACCGACAGGCGGACGGTGTAGTAGATGCCCCGGCCGGTCTCGCCAAGGTTCGCGCTGTTGAGCTGGTCGCACTCGACCACGCATTGAACCGCGGCGCGGATCTTGCCCATGTCGAGGGTGGTCCGCAGGTCCGGCTTCAACTTGGCGATCTCGGCGTCCGCGGCCAGGATGGCGATGCAGGCGGTCTCAATCTCGCGCTCAATCCCTTGTTCCGTGCTCATACGATTATCTCCTTCAGCCGCGCGACGATCTGCGCGGCCGTGATCTTGTCCATCTGCCGGCAGAATCCGCCGTGTAGCGGACAGCCGCGCATGTCCGGCCCATCGTGCGCCCGGCATGGCGCACAGTCGCCCGCTGGCGCCACGATCGGGTGTTGGTTGGGATACTGGCCAACCCGGTCGGCTGGCGAAAAAGCGGACCACATGGAGACAACGGGCGGCGACTGCCGCGACATTCCCGCGCAGACATGGTTTAGCATTGAGTCGGGGGTAACGACAGCCGCCGCCGAAGCCAGTAATCCGAACGTGACCCGCGGGTCTTGCGCGATCAGACGGTGCGCGCCGGGCGGGGTGGACCGCATCTCGTCGCGCTTGCCGCCGACCACAACGACGGGCAGGTAAAAGGCGGCCATGATCGCGGCCACGCATTCGGCCATCCGCGCCTCCGACTGCGACCGGATGTCCGACGAGGCGGAGGACTGGTACACGATTACCGGCCCGGCGATCCCCTCGCGGGCCATCCAATCAGCCGCCATGCCGCGCGCCCGGCCGGTGACTACGTTCGCTGGGGTGTAGGCCGTTGGCGACTTGGCGGCCAAGATGCGGCCGAAATACCGGTAGTGCGTCGTGTAGATGTCCGTCTGGTCCGGCTCCTGGTCCCATTCGACGATTTCCTCGACCGGGCGGTGGTAGTCGTAGTCCAGCCAGTCCTCGAATGCCAGCACGTCGCCGATGACATCAAAGCGGCAATCGCAGTCCGGCTCACAGCAGCCAAGCAGCTTGCGCACGCTGTCGGGATCTGGCGTCGATAGGGCTAGCCGGGCCGTAGGGTAGCACCGCGCCAGCTCGTTGAGGATCGCCGACATGACCATCAAGTCTCCAAACCCGCTGCCGCGCCACGTCCACAGGCTTTTCCCGTCTAGCGACTGGCCGTAGTACGGCCGCTCCCACGAGCGCAACGACGAGATGCGCAACCTGCCGGCCGCCTGTAGCCATTGCGATACGCAGGCCTCCGGCACGACGCGCCGCGATTCGGCCGGGACTAGGTTGCCGGTGACGCGGAAGTCGGACGTTGCGGTGACGAGTTTCATCCTTGCGCCCATCTGCGGCGGAAGTCGTCGCCCATTTTGCGGAGGTAGGTGTTTGCTAGCCTCGACTGCGCCGCGGCTATGCTTCGCTCGACCACGCCGGGCGCGATCTTGGACATGTATTTGATCGAGTTGATTACAGTGATCGACGGGCTGTGTGCGCTGGCCGACTGATTCTCGACCCGCCCGCCACTTTGCATGACCGCCCGAAGGTGCTCGAACTCGCCAAGCTCGTTGCCGTGCAGCTTGCGCATGATTCCAACCCACGACTGACGGGCCGCGCCGCGCTTCTTGATCTCGCGCTTGGGGTCGTCGCGCCCGGTGATTGCTATCCAGTTGCTATGTCCGTCCTGGTAATACTTCCGCATCAGGTACGGGGGCGACCCGCGGCGGACCTCCGCGGCCGGAGTCTTCATCACTTCGCGGTTGCGCTTGCCGATCTTCGTCACCTTGCGCGCAGACTGTGCGTAAAATAGGGCAAGCTGTTTGAGTAGCGACGGGGTGCGCTTTTTCAAGTTCTCCTGGATGTCGCGCAGTACGCGGCGGAACCGAGCTTGCGATTCCGGCGTCAGGTCAAACTTGACTGACAGTCCGTCCGCCATCTCACACCTGCACAATCGACATCCGCCGCGGGCTTGGCAAATGTATCATCCGCTCGGCGGACAGTTCGGCGTCAATACGCATGTCGCCCATCGGATGCTCCGGCCGCGTGTCGTGGATGGCGACGAGCGACCCGCGGCGCATCCGGCCCTTGACCCGGCGGAACTCCTCGATGCGCAGGCTGATCGACGTGTCAAGGAACGCCATGTCAAACAGCAGGTCGGTCGTGCGGATGAAGTGCAGAGCGTCTTGATTGACTACCGTCGCCCACTTGAGCAGCCCGGCGTCGGCCAGCACCTTGCGCGTCGCCTCGCAGTAGATCGGCTCGATCTCCACGGTGTACAGGTGGCCAAACCCCTGGTCGGCCAGAGCGCGCGCGATATGGACGGCCGACGCCCCGGTCTCAGCGCCGGTCTCTAGCACGTTCGTCGGCTTGCTGCCGATGACAAGGCCGTAGAGAAAGACGGCCTCCTCGTAGGACAGCGAGCCAAGGCCGAACGACATCGCGTGATACTCGCCAGCCCGCGGCAACTCGGGGTGGCAGTCGCCCGGCGCCATGGTGTAGCACAGGTCGGGGAATAGGCGGTTCATCCGGCCGCCTCCGTTACGTCGGACAGTTCGATCCGCACGATGCCACCGGCCGCGTCCGTCTCGACGGCCACGGCGCGCATCGGCTCGTCGTTCACTTTGACGATCGGCCGACCGACCGGCAGGCCGTCCTTGAAGTCGGCCGCACAGCCGAGCCAAGTCATGCGGTGGCCCGGCTCAAAGCCCTCCGGCTTGTACTTTCGCTCGATCCGATCGTCGGCTTTCGTGCCGACGTACTCGACGCCCTGCCATTCAAGGGTCAGCAGGACGGCGGATAGCTGGACGATGGACGCGCGGCTCATCCGCTCCACGAGGCCGGGAGTTAGCGGCATGGCGATCTCCTTCTTGCTACAAACGGATCCGGCCCGAGTGATCGGCTGTTCGTTGCCGTGTCATCGGGCCGGGTTCCGGTTGTTGGTTGATCGGTCGGGCTACGCGGCAACCCCGTCGAACACGTAGACGGCCGCCGCGTTGTAGATCTCGACGTCCGCCCAGAGCTTAGCGTCGTAGATGTTGTTCAGAGTCAGCCGGTCGGCGATCGACTGGACCTCGAACCCGTTGCCGCCGTCGGGCATGAACTGAATGCACTTGCCGAAGACGGGCTTGTACTTGTGGGCGAGCGGGTCGCCGCTGTTCTCGATCTTGACGAGCGCGACCTTCTCGGCGGCCGTCCCGGCTGCCCAGATGTCGTCGTCGCCGGCGAGCACGTCGTCGACGCCGAGGAACAGCGCAACTCCGCGCTTCCAGGCATCGAACGACAGGCCCATCGCCGCCTCTGCCGCGTTGGCGCCGGTCACGATTCGCGCGAAGGCGTCGCCGACACCGGCCGTGCCGAGGATCGCCTGCACCATCGCCTTGAGCGTGATCGTCGCGCCGACGAGCGCCGTTCGGCCGGGATACTGGCGGATCGTCTGGAGACCGGTCTGGAAGTCCGTGCGGATCTTCGCGGCGTCGAAATTGCCGTCTGCCGTCCCGAGCACCTGCGCAACGATGAGCGCCTCGCGGGCGGAGAGGACGGACCGCTTGGCCCAGTCGGAGCCCACCTTGTCGGCCTTGTCGATGCCTCCCATCTGCTTGGCCTCGTCGGGCGTCACGCCGGCGCGCTCGATGATCTCCGTGCAGGCCCATGCGTGCGCGGAGTTGGCGATCTGCGTGGTCGTCGGGGCGACTCCCGCCACGCGGCCGGTCTGCGCGGCGGTCGCGGCGGTGAGGGTCGCATAGGCCGCGCTGCCGGCCTTCTCGCCGACTTCGCGGACGGGAACGATGGTCGTCCCGATGTACCCCTCGGGCAGGTTGACATCGAGCTGGGCGAGGTCCGGGCGGTCGGCGGTCTGGGTGTAGTAGTCCATGGCTGTGTACCTTTCTTTCGTCTCTACTTCCGGTTGCGGTTGGCAACCATGAAAGCCTCGTATTCGGCCGGGTGTTTGCGGCGCGCCTCGACGTATCCGTACTTCGCCAGCGCCTCGGGCCAGGTGAGCGCCGAAGTGAACTGCATCCCGGCCAGCAGCCGCGCGCGGGTCTGCTGTTCGCTCTGTAGGTCGGTCGTCAGCTTGGCGATGGTGTCCGCCTGTTCGGCGATCTTGGCGACGGCCTGATCGTTGGCGGAGTTGGCCGCCGCGATCTGCGCCAGCAGCCCGTCGACTCGCGCCTGAATGGCCGTCAGTTCGGCGGAGACTTCGGCGGTTCGGTCGGCTCGTCCGCGGGCTTCCGCGTCGGCAATCGCGGCGTCGTACTCGGCCTGTGTGACGGTGACGCCATCGGGCGGAGGAGGCGGAGGATCTTCGGCCGGCGGAGGAACAGGATCCTCGTCGCGTTCATTGGCTTCCCCTTCGGCGACGCAGAGGGCGACGGCCCGGGCGTCGATGTGCTCGCCGAGCTTGGAGAGGTCCAGCTTGGCGGCCAGCTTGACTTCGGCCAGCGACTCGTCGGCCAGGCCCTTTTCGACGGCCTCGGTGCCGGTGAGCCAAGTCTCCGCGTCCATCATCGCGCGCACGTCGTCGTCGCTCATGCCAGACTTGGCGGAGTATGCGCCGCGCAGTTGGCCGGCGATCTTGTCCAGCAGGTCGGCGTTCTTGCGCAGTTCATCGGCCCCGCCCATTGCGATGGTCCACGGGTTGTGGATCATCATCAGCGCGTTCTCGGGCATGCGGATCACGTCGCCGGCCATCGCAACGACGGACGCCATGGAGGCGGCCAGCCCGTCGATTGTGACGACCTTGCGGGCCGTGTGCTGCTTGAGTTGGTTGTAGATCGCCGTCCCGTCAAACACGTCGCCGCCGGGCGAGTGGATGTGGATGTCGAGTTGGGCGACCGGGCCGAGGGCGGCCAGCGATGCGGCGAAGTCCTTGGCAGAGATTCCCCAGCCGCCGATCTCGTCGTAGATGTCGATGCGGGCGGAGTCGGGCCCCGTTTCCGCCGCGATCATGTTGA
>Ga0268280_1001956_pt1 | contig 12788 bp, 8 predicted proteins | sample saktaG_9_FD_190139 | JGI IMG/M metagenome (GOLD analysis project Ga0268280, IMG submission 190139) | Saline water microbial communities from Sakinaw Lake, British Columbia, Canada - sak_2011_5_24_40m | ecosystem: Environmental > Aquatic > Non-marine Saline and Alkaline > Saline ...
AGGGTGAAAGTCCTTGTTGGGTAAGGTCTAGCCAACCACCCATACCAAGTGTTGCATTGAAATGGGTAACCATTAGATGAAGCGTACACAGGGAAACAGATAGGCCATAGGGAAGACCGTACTTCCTGAAGTGAATTATACAGCCTCGTAAATAAAGATTAATGCAGATGGCGACGTCGTTTTCGTAACGGAAGCCTATACAAAAGAATCGCATATGGCGAGATTCTAAAGAGGGTCTGTCGGGGTCTTGGCACATGGCATGTCTGTAGAGAGATATAAAGAACTTGGGAGACCCTATAAGCTCCTTAACATAAGGTAAGTCTACCCGATGAAAAGAGAGGATGACTGATGGCTTATAGGGATTCGGATCAGCTCATAGTACTCTATGAAATAGAGGAAGGGGCTGACAGAATACTTAGCCTGCAAAGGATAACATTTGCCAGACTGTTGGACTGGATAACAAATGCAAACCTCCCTGCAGGGAATAGCAAAGAAGGCAATACTAATTTGTCTTTTACGGAAGCGAGTATCTCTGAAGAGCCCAGTGCGGTAGTTCCGCACGCTGGGATCTGTGCGGGGGCAGTCGGGTAACTGGCTGTCCTACCGTGACAACCTATTGAATTTGAGGAGTTTTTAATCAGATAGTTGAGGCTTTAGGTATTACTGTAGATAGACATCCTAAAGGAAGACCTCGTGAAATGGAAGGCTAAAGCATAGACAAAATAGGATGTGTTACTATTTTAATTTAATTATTAATTTCGAGTCTTAAAGCAAAGTGAGAATAGAAATTACGGAGAGTATAGAACGAAAAGACTTGCATTAGAAATTTATGATGAAGTGGCACAAGCTATGCGGATAGGAAAAACATATAAAACACGCTTTGATCCACTCCCATCCGATTCTCGTGTAGCGTATCCAAAAAAGGAATAATATAATGATTAATGAGATTAAACTGAATGTTACTGTACCAGAAACAGGATTATGTATTTCTCAAATGCAACCCTTTGTTGAGTTAGTTAGGTCTGAACCATACAAGTGGCAACAAGATAAAAAAAATCAACAATTAGTTAGAATATCAAGATTTATGAATATTGCCAAGCAATTTGATGGCAAGGAGAAATCACATTTTACGTTACTGCCGGAATATTCAATTCCAGGAATAGAAGGGGTAGATAGAATTAGTCAGTTCCTCATGGATGCTTCGTGGCCATCTGAAACTATAGTGATAGGCGGGGTCGATGGATTAAGTAAAAAGGAATATATCACCCTCTGTAATAATAGGATTTCTGATGTAACCCCAGCTAATGCCCCAGATCAAGTTGAAGATGAAAAATGGGTAAACTGCTGTATTACTTGGGTTAAAGAAAGTAATGGTAATCTTAAAAGTTATATACAACCAAAAATAAGCCGATCATGGCCGGAAAGAAATGTTAGTGATAGGGAAATGTTTTGTGGGCGTAGTATTAACCTTTTTACCATTAAATTTACCAATAAAACTGATTGTAAATTCTTAACACTTATCTGCTTTGATTGGATAGGGAGTACAAGTGCTAGCAGGAATGGTATTTTTGGAATATTGAGTAAAATTAACCAGATATGGGAAAAATCCAATTCCAGAAAAGAAATTAATATGGTTTTAGTATTGCAATGCAACGAGAAGCCTAACCATAGAAATTTTTTGGAGAACGCCTGTAAATTTTTTGAAGATAGAGATACTAATCCATTTGTAGTACGTGATCAAAGTGTTTTATTTTTTATAAACACTGCTGGCCGAGATAAACCGGGCAAATCAAATAAATATGGATACAGTTCACTTATTGCCTCTTATTCATCACCTTATGACAATCAAAATTGTTGTCCTTTATGCTTTTCTTCGTATACTAGAAAATTGAGAAATTCAAATAATCTTGGAAGGTGCAAAGAAGCACTTTTTAGAGAGAATGGCGCATGTTTTCATTTGTTTAAGTTTCTTCCCCCGACTTTTATTCCCGCAAATCCAATGAATAGGGGTTTATTTTTGGATGAAGCGAAAGTATATTCTATTGATGAGAGAATTGATGATCCAAGAGTACCGAATGGCACAGTTGCTGCATCCATTAAGTGGGTAAATGACGAAATTGACACAATAAAACCTATTACATTTTATGTAAATGAAAAAACTATTCGGAATGAGGTAATTCAATCCCATGAAGACGTGTCAAAAAAAATCCGAAAACTTTCGGGAAAATGTCTATGTAAATGTATACAATATTCTTTTTGTAAATATTCAAATTTTAACCAAGAAATAACACCTATCGTTCACTTTGTTGATAAATGGGGTAATGAGGAAAAAGTGGGATTACAGACAGTCATTCATACATTAAGTATTATCGGAACATGCAACACTATTAATATTTCAGAAGCTATAGCCCATGCGATTATGAATATCGGTACCAATGTTGTTGACATAATTGTTGTGCATGGAGGTGATACCCCAGAAGAGTGCTTTCAATATGGAAAAAAATTCCTTAACCTTAATAGCTTATCAAGATATGCAATTGTTGTTACAAAAGATATACATGATAGATTGGTAAATAAGAAAATCACTAGAACGATATTTAATAATCAGGAGCCTGTATCTGAAAGGGGCCCCAATATTACAAATCCTGATGATAGCTTTATTCATTGTGGTTATCAAAATATTCAAGAATGCTGCTTCTCTGCTAAGAGTGCTGGTGATCTCAAAGAACAAATCGATTGTCTTTTGGGGGTGTAAACATGGATAATCCATATGACAAATTAAGTAACACTCTGGAAAACCTACTTAAGGAAAGAAATCCAAAGATTGAGTCAACGCAGTCCGATAGCTACCCTTTATTTTTAATCCTTGATATCGTTCCGGATTTAGTTTGTTTTTCATTACTGAATGGAAAACCAGATGAAAATATTCTTGATACGATCCAAAAGTTTAAAAAATTATATTTAATAAACTCTAATAAATGGGCAGAACGAGATTTAACGCTTGTTTTTTGTAAAAGTGATATGAGCGATATAAGCGATGAGCAATGTAATAAGGTTATATTAGATCCCTATTTTTGCCGTAAATTCATAATCGATTTAAAGGAAGATTTAAAGAGTGAATTGGCAACATTACCATTCATCCCGATACAATCCGAGGGCATCATTGATTATCAAAGACTAAAAAGTGCTCAAACACTTTTAATGAAACATGGATTGAAGACCACTCTTTCCAAACATTTAGTGACTCCCTATTCTCGAAGTGAAAATGGTATTGTCCAAGACTGCTTTGAGGGTTTATTAGGCAAGCCAGAGTATTTCGCGACTGTTGAAAAACAGTTTTATTCTATAAAAGAATATTTAAAGACTGAGGTTAGGTTAAAGATTAGATTAAAAGAACTTGAATTGTGTAATTTTCGAGCCTACCGGAATTCATATAAATTTGATCTCAATGCCGATTTAATTATTCTTTATGGCCCCAATGGATTTGGAAAAACGTCCTTCTTTGATGGCTTAGATTTTGCATTTACAGGAAGTGTTGGAAGGTTTGAGAAAAGATTTCCAAGGAATACAGCTAGGTTATTAAATACTCTGAAGCACCTTGACGCCCAAAAAGAAGATTCCTTTGCAAAGGCAACAATTTGTATTGATGGAAAAGATTTTCTAATTGAAAGATTCATGAAGGATAGAGGGCATGCGTTATTTAACAAGCAAAATATGGACAGAGCGGAAATCTTAATGAAGTTGATCGGATTATCAGAAGAGCCGCCTGATCTTAGAATTGATAATTTTTCTCGTCTGTTTCGCGCTACTCATTTATTTGGGCAAGAATTCCAATCTATTGCTTCAGACTTTCACAATACCTCAAAACTTGATGATGATACTGTCTCGCGCATGCTGGCATTACAAGACTATGTTGAGGCAATAAATAAGTCAAGAAAAGTTCTTGATATCCTAAAGAAAAGAAATAAGGAACTGAAAGAAAAGGCTGATTTATCAAAAGAATATTTAAAAATAAAGAATGAAGAATTGAAACGCTTAAGAAATAACCAGAAAACAGCTAAAAGCACGAAAAACATTTCTATAATTGCCAAAAATATTGAATCAAAAATTAATAAGCAGTTGGGAATTTCAATAAAGTTTCCCGAAGAATATAACCAATCGATTATCAGGGATTGCAGGGGTAAAATAGACGTATTCATAAATAGAACAGATAAGCAGATAGAAGATATTAGAGAATTAGAGAAAAGATTTCCTGAATTCCAAAGTAAATTGAAAGATTTTAAAGAAGCTCAAGAACGAGTTAAGAGTAAAAAAGAAGAGCTTGGTAAACTAAATGAAAAATTTGTTAATAAGTCGAAGAAGTTAATGCGGGAAGAAAATGATATAAAGCTCTTATTAACAAAAGAACAAGGCCTTTATCTTAAGAGAGACAACTTTCTATGGTTAATGGATAAAATGAGAGAATACCCTGACTTAAAAAAAAGAATTCAAGCTAATGGTCTGGAGCTAAAAAAATATCATTTTCAGTTAAGTAATATTACATTCAGAATCGATGCGTTGAGTACAGACAGAGCAAATATGGTAAAAATGATCTATGACATAACACTTGATATTAAGAATATAAATGAAACGTTAAAGAAATTAAGCGATCTCGATAATAAAAAAGATGAAATCAATGTTTTGTTTAAACAGCAGCAGAATGAACACGGGAACTTGGAAAAAATTGATGCAACTATTACAAAATTAAAAGCGGATTTGACTAGTCGTAAAAAAAGTTTAGACAAGATTATTGAACATTATGAGAATCAAAAGAAGCAAGTTGATTATTTACAGCGCGAACAATCTGAACTTGAGAAATTACTAGGTAAGATAATATATCATATATCGAATAAGTCTTGTCCTGTATGCGGTACCCCCCATCAATCGAAAGAAGATTTAATTAAGAAAGTGAATATTCAACGGGCATCCCAACCAAAAGAAATTAGGCTCGCCTTAGATAAACTTAAGAATCTAGAAGAAGAATTGAAAATTATCCAGAAGGATTATTGTAGTGCAGTCAAATCTGTCGAGGATTTACAATCTAAAAAAAATGATGTAAATCAGCGACTTTTAGCTATTAATAATTCCATTCAATTGTTAGATGATATTGCCAAACCACTTAATTTAAATATATATGATGAAAATATATTTGTTCGTATTGCGACGATAAAGAAAGAACTCACAGATAATAAAAATAAGAGAGAAGATGAATTTATTAAACTCAAAGAACAAGAAGGAAAGTGCACGTCGGAATTAAAATCGTTAAAAGAACAGCAATTAAATATTGCTAAAGAGATTAAACTAAGAGAATCTCAAGAACGTTTTGATAAAGAAGCTATAGAAAGAATTAAGAATGAAGCTCTTATCCGCAAAATGTCAATCGAGAAAGCACCTGAGATAGTGAACGAAGAACTGATGCGGGTTAAAAAAGAAATTGAAGGGATAAAAGTTTGCCTTAAAGATCAGACTAATTCATTTAATAAAGAACAGAAAGAAATTTACGTTATTAAAAAGAAAATAAACGATGTTTCAATTGAAGAGAAAACTATTAATAAAGAAATAGAAAATTTAAGTATTTATATTAATGAAACAAGTTCCCTTTATAAATCTTTCGGGTTTATGCAAGAAATCAAAATTGATAAAATTTTAGCCTATAAACTTGCTCTAAATGTAAAATTACCGCAAGCAAAATCGATGAAAGAAGAGCTTTTAGATATTGAAATTTTATTAGATGCTCGGCAAACCGCTGCTATTGTTGCAAAGCTTCAAGATGAAATTAAAAGCATTCAGGGAAGTCTTATAAGTATTGAAAAGGGGCAAGCTACTCTTAAAAAATGGATATCGGTTTTTAAAAACGCCAATAAAGATCTTTTGCAAATTAAAACAGATGCTTTTGAAAAATATATAAACCAGTATGGACCTTTAACGTCAAATATCCAAAAAAGGCTAAGACAAGTATATGGCTTTGGCAATATTAAGTTATTTCCTATAAAATCAGGGATCCTAGTGAACGTGGAAAGGAAAGGGCAAAATAATATTATCCCAACAGATTACTTTAGTGAATCACAAATACAGATTGTTCTCCTCAGTTTATTTTTAAGTGCTAGTTTGACTCAAACATGGTCATCGTTTGCGCCTGTATTGTTAGATGATCCTGTTACACACTTTGATGATTTAAATGCATATGCTTTTCTTGATTTAATAAGAGGGAATATGCTATCAGAAACAAAAAAAAGTCAATTTATTATATCAACTTGCGATGAAAGACTTTTTAGCCTTATGAAACACAAGTTTAGCAAAGCGGAATTTAGAACAATATTCTACAGCATTGAATCAATTGGAGAAAAAGGTCCAGCTATAACATGTTATAGAACTTAATGGATATAAAGTATAAAAAATCATTAATTAAGGGGATATTAAAAAACTAAACTAATTAAATTCATTTTCATATAATTAGGCAGACGAGGAACTAGGATTCTTTCTTGAGTATCAAAAAGATAATAAAATTATGAATAAATAGTAACACATCCCATTTTCTTCGATAATTAATATTTTACTTTTAAATTAAATAAATAGGTAAGGTGTGCCAAGTTAATAATTCGGTAACTTTTAGCGGTAAACCTAAAGGAAGACCTCGTAAAATGGAAAGCTAAAACATAGAAAAAATAGGATGTGTCCTTATTCTAATTAATTAGAATAAAATTTAATGTAAGGAGCAATAAAAAATGAGTCAGAATGTGTTTATATTAGGTGCAGGTGCTTCTAAGGAAGCCGGGGCTCCAGTAATGGCTGATTTTTTAGATAAGGCACGTGAATTATATAGTAATGGGGAAGTAGAAGAATTCAAAGAAGATTTTAAAACTGTATTTGAAGCTATATCTGAATTGCAACCGATACATTCTAAATCAGAATTAGATATATATAATGTTGAGTCAGTCTTTGCTGCTTTTGAAATGGGAAAGCTAATTAATAAATTACCAGGTATTTCAAATAGAAAAATCAATAAGTTAATAAAATCAATGCGAAAAGTAATTTATGCAACCTTGAACAAAACAACCTACCTAGAAGTTGCAAAGAGATTTGAACTTCCACAACCTAATGATTCTTATAATGCTTTAATTGAACTGATTAAAGATCTAAACAGACAAAATTCAATTGATTCTTCAATAATTACCTTCAATTATGATTTAGCATTAGATTATTCAATATATAAACATAGCCTTTTGGTTAATTATTGTTTGGATGAAAATGAGCGCCAATCAAATATAAATTTAATGAAATTACATGGGTCTTTAAATTGGTTTGCTTATTTAAAAAAAGGAATAATAATTCCTTTGTATTTTGATATTGTATTAAAGGATGTAGGAGTTACCAAAATTTTTCCTCATAATGCGGGAGATTACTATTATTTCGATCCTTTAAAAATTTTATCAGGAGTTAATTTTGTTTACCAAGGAGAAAAAGTTAAATCTGAACCATTTATAATTCCGCCAACATGGAATAAAACCGAATACCATACAGGATTATCTAAAGTTTGGAGTCAGGCAGCAGTAGAATTATCAGAAGCAAAGAATATTTTTATATGCGGTTATTCTCTTTCAGAAACAGATTATTTTTTTAGATATTTATTTGCTTTAGGGACTGTAGGAAAAACAATATTAGAACGATTATGGGTTTTTGATCCAAACGAAGAAGTGAAAAGTAGATTTATTAAATTCATTGGTTCAGGAATTAAGAAAAGATTTGAATTTAAACCTTTAAAGTTTAAGGACACAATTAATTATCTAAGAAAAATATTTTTAAATACTCAAGATGAACCGAGATTTGTGGCTTTGTAATTTATTTATATTTTTTAAAAACTTTAATTTAGTTAATTTATTCTGTCTGCTAAATAAAAATGTAAGCACAATAAAATACAAAAGTTTAATATTAATAAAATAGGAACACATCCCATTTCTTAGATAATTAATATTTTACTTTTAAAATAGATAAATAGGGAAGGTGAGCCAAGTCAATAATTTGGTAACTTTTAGCGGAAAACCTATAAGGTCTGAGGACTTTCTTAAGCAGATGGTTGAGGTTTTAGGTATTACTATAGATATACGTCCTAAAGGAAGACCGCGTAAAAGGGAAAATTAAACTGTAGAATAGAAAAAATAGGATGCGTCCCTATTTTTAAATTAATATAATTTGTCAACAATAAAGATTTGACCCCAATATACCTACTTTGAGGGGGAAGAGGAAAAGCGATATTGCAAGACCTGTTGAGCGAGTGTTCCGCGTTGGGGTTTAGTGTTTTCAAATCGAACACCGCTCACGGCGGCTGATGCGGGGAGTTAGGTCGCGTGTATGCCAAATAAATCCAAAGAAGGGTCAAGAAATGTTACTATTATCACCAACCATTATCTATCGCAATATTGGAGAATACACCCATTTCTTAAACTATACATCTGGGGATGTGATGTCTTTTGATAAGGATGATGGTGCTACTCTCATCCAAAATTTATCTAATCTCACAACCAACAACTTGAGCGATGAATTATCAGAATTCTTTAGGGTCAGTCATGCTCAACTTAATTCAAGGCGATTCCGCAGCACACTTGTTGAGTTAGGTATGGAGTTTTTATTCCCAACTACCGTGAACATTGAACTCAATAGAAGGTGTTCTTTAAGGTGTCAACATTGTTACATATCATCTGATGAGTTGAAAAATAGTAGCGACGAATATTTTGATACTCTTTCTGTGAATCAAATTGACAAACTAATGGACGACTTAATTCAAATGGGGGTGTTTCTTGTTGTTTTGACTGGTGGCGAACCTTTATTAAATAAGAACATTGAATATTTCATTCGAAGTGCTTCCGGAAAGCAATTGGTTGTTGAGATATTCTCCAATCTGCAATTTTTACCAGACTGGTTCAAACAAACTGACCTTTCAAATACTTCAATTGGCAGGATACAAACATCGGTTTATTCATATTTGCCAGAAATTCACGATAATGTTACTGGTCGGGTAGGTTCTCTAAAACGAACGATAGACAGTTTAAAATGGCTACGAGATAAAGGCTATTACATTGAAGTTGCCACTCCTCTTATGAATTTAAATTTTGAACATAGGATTGCAACTGAAACATTCTTTATAGAGATGGGAATTCCCCATGCTTTTTCTTGGCCAATTATGAATGAATATTACGCCAAGCCAACGGGCAAATCGTTACTTAACATCACCAAGGAACAATTTTGGCAATTTTGCCAAGAAAAGCCCGATTTTGTAACAAAAATAGATTGTACAGATACTGACAACCCTATTTGCGCCGCAGGAAATGCTTTATTTTCAATTTCAGCAAATGGCGATATCTTCCCATGCAGTCAATATCCTAAAAAGGTAGGTAATTTATTTGATACGCCGATATGCAATATTTGGTTATCCCCAGCTATGAGAAAGATTGCACAATGCCGGTTGGAAGATGTGGCGTCTATGCCCACCTTGCACAACTTTTGCATGGGTAATAACTTTTCTGAAACAGGGTACCCTTTTCAAGTGCCAATGTTCTTGCAAGAGATTTTCGCATTCTATGACCAGAAGGAGGTGTGAGAAATGAAGCAGATTAAGCCAGTATGGAAGGCATTGAAGAAGGCACGCACTGACTGCACCAAATGTGCTACCCGCAATTCAACCCACTAAACAAAACACTGAAAGGGTGCCCTATTTTGATACTATGTGGAAAAAACCGAAATCAGAAAATGTAATGGGAATAAGCAAAATGGAAAATTAAATAAATAAGGACACATCCATTTTCTTAGACAATTAATTTTTATTTTAAATTAGATAAATAGATGTACCAGGTCAATAATTCTGTAACTTTTAGCGAAAAACCCATGGGACATGAGGAGTTTCTTAACCAGATGGTTGAGGCTTTAGGCATTTTTATATATAGACGTCCTAAAGGAAGACCTCGTAAAATGGAAAGCTAAACTATAGAAAAAATAGGATTTATCCCTTTTTTAATTAAAAAAATTGAGGGGGAAGAGGAAAGTGATATTGCAAGACATGACCCCGTAATTTTCGTTTTTAAAAACCTTAGTGAAACTTGCTGATGTTTTTAAAATGACATTAGACGAATTAATAGATAGAAAAATAAGGGAGGAGTTAAATGAATAAATTCCTGCCAAATAAAAACAAGACAATTAATTGGCCCAATAGTCCAGATCTTGTTAAAAAGCCAAATAGATTAATACCAAAATTTGAAAAATACTATCCGTCAATTTCGGATATGAATTTTATGCAAAAAAGTTTCTACAAGTATTGGCAAAAACAATGGGAAAAAGGGCATCCTGTAAAAGCTGATTTATCATATATTTTTACTTACACATATGAGATATTAGAAAATGCAATACAGGATAAAAATAACTTATTTGATTATCTATCAGAATTGAATGCTTTAAAAAATTGTTATCCTGAAAAGATAAGTCAATATTTATCAGGATGGATTACCGACTTATTGGAATATAACGAAAATTATATAGCTGTTTATGATAATATGATTGCTAATGATGATACCTGGAATAACATTATGCAGATCAATAAGTTATTAAATCTAAAATTATTACTGGGAAACCCAATGGATGGAAAAGATCTTCTGTATCTCGGTAAAAAACTTGGGATTAATTTATTTAAAAGGACGATAATAAATATCAATGAAGCAATAGAAATGGGTAATCAACAATTAATACAATTTGAAGAAGAGAAAGGCGTTCCTTTTTTAAAATATGTTGAAGAAAAATATAACTATGAAAAAAGGCATCAAGAATCAATTTTATGTGGAGTACCTGTATATAAGACAGAAAAGATAGAGCATGATGGATTCGCTCTAGAATTTACTGGGCCCAGTTCATATATAGTAAAATATAAAAGTTTTAGATTTAATGAAATATCTTTTGTTGTAGAGTTTGTAACAGACCGAGTAATAGGAATAAACCAAAGTCTTAAAGAAAAGTACGCTAAATCAATAAAAGATTCAAAAAAGAGAATTGTTAAAATATCGCACATTGATTTATGGAATTTAAAAATTTCGGAGCCATTTAAAAATCCAACAATCATTAAAAATTCAGATTGTAAACATGAATATTTGCAATTACAAAATCATTGGGAAACTTTTAGAAAATATGAATGTATTAACTGCCATGAGATATTTATGTGTAGTTGTGATAAGGAAATAGCTGAACAAACCAGGCCCTATCAAATAAAGGGAACATGGCTTGATGGTATATGTCCTAAATGCCGAGGATTAGATGATACTTCACCGATTACATCAGGAAAGCTGATGTATGGTAGTGCTTTCTATGCACAACATTGGAGAGAAATAAATATTGAAAGGTGTAAAATTGCAATTGAAATGAGTAAAAGAGATGGCTCAAATGCTTTAGAAAATAGTTTTGAATTATTACAAGACAAATTACATAAACCTGAAAATAAGGTGAGAGCAAGATACGGTATTCCACCAATTGGAGAGGTGTGGATATCGGAAACAGTATTATTTAAGAACCTAAAAAATATATTTTCAGACTATGAAGTCATTCATCATGCTAGGCCAGATTGGCTAGCTCGGCAACATTTAGATGTGTATATTCCGGAAAAAGGAATTGCGTTTGAATACCAAGGAGTTCAACATAAGAAACCGATTGAATACTTCGGGGGCAAAGAAGGCTTGCAGAAAAGAAAGGAGCTTGATGTACAAAAAGTAAATTTATGCAAAGAAAACGATGTTACTTTAATTTATATCTACGATGGTGAAGACTATTCAGTTGATAATATGAAGAAAAGATTAGAAAAGTATATAGATTCAATATAATAATATAAATTCCTATTAAGAATTAAAATATTTTACTAAAATTAAGGTGGTATTTAGTATGAAAAGGAAATTATTTTTTGTAGGTTTAGTTTTGATATTAGCTATGCTTTTAGTGAGTTGTGGTGGCACTGGGACAATTCCTTCACATCAGTTCCAACTGCTAATGTTATAATCACTTGGTGGGTCCAGGATTATTATACGTATTATGGATGGTTTAACCCTGAAGTTCACTATAAAATAACTAATACTGGGAATGTGGACATTGATTATTATAAGATATGGTTTACCGCAAATTGTATAGACGGAAGTAGTTATGAAGATTGGACTAATGGTGTCGATGTTAATGTAGGATACTATGGATTAGGTTTTACCTATATAGATGTACCTGGAAAAGAAGTAGTTTCAGTTGTGGTAACGGATTGGGAATTGACTACTTGGTAAGCAGATAATAAAAACTATTACAAAAAAATACTACCGGGAAATAATTCAAGCCAGGAAGCAATTAGAAGAAGAAGGGTTTCCCTGAGGAGCAAAAATCGAGAGTTTTAGGCCTATTCTGAGATAGTTATTTAATTAAAAAAGGGAATATTTAATATGAATAAAAGAATAGGGAGGAAGGGGGGGGCAGGTCTCAACATTTAACATTAGATAAACAAGGAAAGTGTGCCAAGTCAATAATTCGGTAACTTTTAGCGGAAAACCTATAGGATCTGAGGAGTTTCTTAACTGGATGGTTGAGACTTTAGGTATTACTATAGACAGACGCCCTGAAGGAAGACATCGTAAAAGGAAAAGCTAAACCATAGAAAAAATAGGATTTGTTGTCCCATTTTTTATTTAAAATGTTATTGTGATATGACATTAAGTTGAAATATCGACTAATTATGTATATAATAT
>Ga0268280_1001957_pt1 | contig 12786 bp, 11 predicted proteins | sample saktaG_9_FD_190139 | JGI IMG/M metagenome (GOLD analysis project Ga0268280, IMG submission 190139) | Saline water microbial communities from Sakinaw Lake, British Columbia, Canada - sak_2011_5_24_40m | ecosystem: Environmental > Aquatic > Non-marine Saline and Alkaline > Saline ...
GAGTCGTACTTTTGCTGAAGCCAAGTTTCTGTACCAGCTCGGTCTGTCCGAGCATCTTGGGCGATTCAGCCACGACTCTCAGAAGCTGGAATATTTTGTGTACTGCCGGAGCCTTATAGCCCGGACCCGCGGCGCCTGAAGTTTTTTTAAGCATGAAAAATCCACCTTTTTTCTGCATAGAGTATGATATTAAGCTACGAGAGCTTTGAATATCTCCCATTCGGGTTTGGCAGGGGTAATGGGCTTTGGCATTCCGCAAGAATGCGATTCAGACTCCGCCAACGGCAGCATATTCGCTCCCATGAAATCCGGGCAGCCCCAGTGAATATTCGCCCACGAAGCCACGATTTCGGCTCTGCCTGTGTCTCTTTGTTGATAATCAGGGGGCGTTGATATGTTTTCTTAAAAATTTCTTGCGAAAGGCCAAAGCCCATTACCCCTGCCAAACCCTTTAATCAGATGTTATGCAAAGCTCTTGGCTTATGCGAAGGTATCTGCTTATCCACCGGCCAGCATCAATGTTATGTATATTTCATCTCCGGCCTTAACCTGCTTCTTAAGCTCGTCAGGATAGGTGCTTTTCATATTCAGATAGATTTCGATCAGAGGATTCAGTTTCCCGCCCGGCTTAAACAGAACTTTACCCATCTCAGGATAACGTTCAATCAGATCTTTTAAACAATCCCCGACTGTTTGACCTTTCACATCGACGGTTTCAAGACCGCCGGTGAAATGACGATGAGTTTTATGGATGCTCACCTTAACGCTCATGACACTTCCTTTTATTTGCAGTTGACCGCAATGGCCACAATCCGGCCTAAAGGCCAACGCGGCGAACCTTTGGCGGGGAGTGCACCCGCTGTTTCAGTTCATATTGAAAATAAGAGATTTTACGGTTACGGGGAAGACCTGACAGCCGATTAATGGCTCGCTGATATCGATCCAGTCCCCATCTTTCAGCGTTAACTCATCTAATGAGAGCAAATTGGTTTTCATCCGGGTTTCCCGCCGGATAACGTTCCCCACGCTGCACGCTATATCTTTTTCAAAGATGAGAATAACAGGCATTTTCTTTTCAATCGAATTGCATAGGGCCGCTTCGATGGATGTCGCGAACAATTCCAATTTTGGATACGAAACCCTGACAGGGTCCTTAAAATATAAAGCTACTATATCCTCGCCCTCGATTAAATCAAATCTTCGGAACGCATTTTTTATCTGCGTTACAACATGTTCCATACTTAGCTTGGATCTCTCCACGTCAACTCTGAGTACCGGGACATTTCTTATCGGAAATGATATTTTATCATCCATAAATCCTGAGGAACCAGAGATTGACAGGGAATAGGCGCCAGCCCCAATGACTGTTGCCCTGATTTTATTGACGGGTTCAACAACCGGAGACTTTAATTCCGGTATCAAAGCGATTATTTTATCTGAAAGAACTTCTCCCATATCGCCATAATTGCCGGTTGCCCCATAGATAAACTCTGCCACACCTCCTGAAAAAGAATATTCATCTATTGTGCCGGGAAAATTCAAGTTTTCTGTAACCATCAACTGCCTGGCCAAAAATGAATTCGCAGGGCCGGTCATTACTTCTATTAATGCTCCAGCCAATTCCGATGCTATTTTTTCAATATCCGGTTCCGGAATCCGATCTCCGATTTTGTAATTCAAGCCAATATATTCCATAATCCTTTGGGCTGGTTCGGATAGCCTTAATATTTCTCCCTCGGAATTTATTGCAAGCAACCTGCCTCCGACAGATATGCAGCTTGTAGAGACTACCTCTCCATTAATTGATATGGCCAGGTTTGATGTTCCGCCTCCGATGTCACATGACAGTATGGTTTTACCGATATCTTTTGATCTGGCGGTTGCACCCGAACCCATTGCAGCGAGCAGACTTTCGAAATTGGGACCTGCCGTTGCCGCGACAAATTTTCCGGCATCTTTGGATAAAGCTTCTGCTATATGTTTTGCATTATGTTTTCTGGCTGTCTCTCCTGTTACGATTACCGCACCTGTTTGGATATCAGCTGGATCGATTCCAGCCAGCTTACATTCTTCCTTCACAAAGTCGGTTAATTTAACAAGATCAATTGTATCATTATCCAATAACGGAGTATTTATTATCCTCCCTTCATAGATAATTTTTCTTTTTTCAATCCGGAAACGACGGGAGGAAGACTTCTCGTCCCTTAATAATACCAGATTTGAAAAAACCAGATGAGTCGTTGAACTGCCAACGTCTATTCCGACAGAAAGCAATTCGATTGTGTTATTTTCCATTCATATTTCTCAGAGACCTTTGCATAACGCCCCCTTTTGCCGATTTATTTAAAGACTTGGTTTCTGGTTTCCGGTTTGTAGTTCCTGGTTTTTCTTTTAACCAGGAACCAGTAACTATAAACCATAAACATAAGCCTTAATTATCGCCTTCCTTGTAGTTGGTCAAAATTGGACGTTCTTCAAAGGTCTCTCTCAAAGACAGACTGAAAGCCGGAAGAATTCAGCCTGTCTGTCCGATTGGCTGTATTTGTTCCTGAATAGCCGCAGCATGTTTTTGTGAGGCGAAAAGACGGGTTGCGGCAAAACGCTTCTTTTTAGTGGTCATGTTATCGGCAGGAACAAAATCAATCGCTTTCATATCGCAGAAGCGGACGCACTGGGGTTGCCCGCCGCACAGATCGCATTTAAATACTTTTTTGTCGACCTGATTATAATTCATGGCTCCGAACGGGCAAACGCTCACACAGGAACGGCACCCGATGCACAGAGTATGATCGATGGACAGGAAACCATAATCCACATCCCGCGATATGGCTCCTACAGGACAGACATTTTTACAGGGTGCATCTTCACACTGCTGGCAGATCATCGGAACGTACTGGCCTTCTTCTTCCCATTTGACAATTTTGATTCTGCTTCTGGCGGGATTGGATATCCCGTCATGCATTACAGAGCATACCAGTTCACACAAACGGCAACCGGTACATTTCTGATAATCGACAGTCAGAACTTTCTCCATGGTTTCTTCCTCTCCCCAATCTTATAATAGGTGTGATGGTTCCTGGTTAAGGCCGAGTCGCTGCATGGTCTCGGATGTCGGCACGCCTTTTTTATCCCAACCGCAGTGGTTATAGAATTCATCCACCATTTTTTTGAATTTTTGACGATCGATTGTCCGACCGACAACATCAGGAGCGCCGCGCCGCGTAGGTTCATCAAAATAGCGGTGATTGAGCGTATCTCCTTTTATCAGATCGTTTCGCGTCAACCCCTCTCTCAAATTAAACAACCGTTCAAGATTGTTGCACCGCTCTGCGATTTCCCAAAGTTCTACCGGCGTAAATTCAAGGCCAGTGTTGTAATAGATCACCTTTGGCCAGTCCTCAAAATTGGGCAGGGTAGCTCCCAGAAATACGGTGTGGTATTTGCATATTCCAAGGCAATCAACAGCCATGTAACAGTTTTGATGCCAGAAGACCTGCCAGGGCTTACCCTCATAGTCGGTATGCTCAGAACTTAACGGGCCTTCGTAAGGAATCGGATTGCTGTAAATCCTGCGCATAACCTTTTCGGGCAGATGATAAAGGTCGATCGCCGGCCGGCTGCGAAGGTGGTCGGATCCCCGTGAGGCAGTGGCAATGTTCAGAGCCAGGCCCGGCGTACCGCGTTCATCAGAATGCAGATTGCTCATGCCTTTCACCTGGATCAGATATTCAAATGAATTCTTGCCGATTTTCTCGGACGCGGGGATGCCGCCATCGGCCAGGACATCACCAAGCCAACCCTTGCGGAGACAAATGCGATGCACCATTTCCAGCAGTGCTTCATCATTGCCGAATCGAAGATCAAGCCCATCGGTCTCCTTGCTTGTAATAATGCCCAGTTCATAGAGCTCCATGGCCCATGCGATGAGGCTGCCGATTTCCAGGTTGTCCACGCCGTACTGATTAACAAGATGATTGCCTGTCAATACCGTTTCAGCTTTTCTGCAGTCCGGCTCAGCCCCAAACGCACCCTGGGAGGTATATTCAGGCCCCTCATCGTATTTTCCTGCATAGAGTCCTGATGGGATTTTATACTGGGCGCGGCAGTGAACCTGACATCCGAAACACCCGGACATGTGATAAGGGCCCATGGTTTCGGTGGCAATTTCATCGAGTCTTTCGGGCTCGATGTCGTCGGCGTACTCCATCTGGTTATATTGAAAATTGCGGGTACGCAATCCACCCCAGGAGTTTGTGGCCCCCCATATGAAAGGAGTGCCCAGAGCCCCCTGGGTGCTGTTGACTTTAGCGCTGGTAATCCCATCGATAAACTTCTTATTATATTCCAGGGCATCGACGGGATGGGCGATCTTGATGTCCATGGTGCCGCGAACAGCTACAGCTTTAAGGTTTTTTGACCCCATAACCGCACCCATGCCCGTACGCCCTGCAGCGTTCTTGATGCCGGTCATAACATTGGCATAGCGGACCAGGTTTTCGCCGGCCTGACCGATAACGGCACTTTTAATATCCTCGTCTCCGAGTTCCTCGCGAATTGCCCATTGAGTTTCTGTAGTGGATTTTCCCCACAGGTAGGCGGCGTCACGAATTTCAATGCTGCCGTTGTGAATCCAGATATAAACCGGACTTTTGGCTTTGCCCGTGATAACCAGATGATGAAAACCGGCCCAGGCCATCTCCGGAGCAAAAAATCCCCCCATATTGGCGCTGCCCAGCAAACCGGTAAGTGGTGACTTTGCCATTATGTGAGTGCGGGCAGTGGCTGATGCACAGGTTGCGGTCAGGATTCCGCCGCTGATCATTAACGGATTGTCAGGTCCGAGCGGATCGCATCCTTGAGGAGCGTGATTATAAAGCAGGTAGGCGTCCAGTCCGCGGCCGCCCAGAAATTTTTTTCGAATTTCAATCGGGATCGGTTTGGTTTCAATTTTACTCGTGGAGAGATTAATATATGCAATCTTTCTATCTAATGCCATCTTACACTCCCTCCTTTATCTGAGATTTGCCGGTTGAAGCTTTTAATTTTTTACTCAATGCTTCGGCCGCAATTTTCCGGTTGACTTCCCATACTGGTCCGCGAATTCGCGGCAGGTCAGGTCTAACCCAGAAAATCCGATACTCCATTCCACAGGTTGCGCACTTGATGTGAGCGGCGCCCGGGGATGGCTCCAGCCTTTCCATGCAACTGGGATTGTGGCACCTGACCTTTCCGAAAGTTCTGGTTTTACGTAACGTTTCGGCAGCTGAAAGTTTTTCTGTGTCGTTTGCCATGACAAACTCCTTGTTATTGATTTTGATTATTTTAATCAGCCCGAGCATGATAGTTCACTATCATGAATTATTTGTTTGATATATTAACTGTCTTTTAGCAGATAGAAATAGAATGTCAATGTTAATTTTCATAATAATGTAATAAAACAGGCGTATAATTTTTTTATAGTTGACACAGCCTTGTATTTTAATATAAATTTTAAATAATAGGATAGTTCATTATGATGAACTTATATTTATTCCTGTCCATACGGTGAAAGTGATATCCACGTAGCCGTTAAAACTAATATTTATATTATAAAGGATCATCTCCAAAAGATTTGGTGATTGTGTTAGGATTCAAAGGGTCAAGGATTGAAGCTCCCCGACGCAGAGCGGAAGGGGAATCTTCAACCGTAAGGAATATATAATATAATCTGTTTTTAATTTGCTCGCTAACCCCGCCGCAAGTCCTCCCACCATACTTATTGGCGGGACCTTCGGCGGGAATGCGCTCGCTGTTTCGGTTCAAGTAAAAGGAATGCCTGTCGGAATTACTTAAGAGATATCGGGAAAGTTGAGAGAAGAACCATATTAAAAGGTTATGTCGATGACGATAAAAATGACCTCATGTGAACACGACATTCCACCCGGCCGAGCCACTTTTGAAGAAATGGTTGAACGACTTAAAAATGGCGATACATCAGTTCTCATTCCCAACGATGTGAATATCATGCCGACACCCAAAGTTCTGGCAGTTGACCCTCAAAAGTGTAACGGCTGCAAACTCTGTGAAATTGCTTGTTCTCTTTTTCATGAAGGTGAAGTAGATCCGGCCCGGTCACGAATCCATATCCTTGAATGGAATATAACAGAGGCGATTTTTCTGCCTGTTTTATGCCAGCATTGCGTTGATGCGCCTTGCAAGGCTGCATGTCCAAAGGATGCGATATCCTGGCAGGACGATTGGGGAAGGGTCGTGATCGATTATGGCCGGTGTGTGTCATGTCAAATGTGCGTGGCTGCTTGTCCCTTCGGGGCCATCGGATTTGACAAGGCCCATGAAGTCGTCTTTAAATGCGATTTGTGCAACGGTCAACCACAGTGCGTTAATTTTTGCGAACCCCGAGCACTTAAGTTCACATATGCCGACAGGATCCCTTATTCGCGAATTCGCCAGGCTGCCTGCATAAGGAGGAAATACTAGATGACCTATTTTCAGGTAAACAACAAATGCAACGGGTGCCTTGCCTGTTTACAAAATTGTCCGGCTAATGCTATTGATGTTAAGGACTCAGGTGCAAAGAGAAAGCTGCTGCACAACATGGCACGCTGTGCACGCTGCGGCAATTGCTGGCGAATATGTCCCCAACAGGCCATTGAATTTCAGCATATGCTGACGAACCAGTGGGATGAAGTCGTTGAGCTGGATCTTATTCACTGCCAGGTATGCAAAGAGCCCCTTTATACGTCAGCCTTCAGAGAAACGCTTGCGGGAAAAACAGTCACGTCGGAAACACCATTATGTTCCCGGCATAAAGAGGCCCTTACTCTTAAGGTCAACGCCCATTTCGCCGGTTACAAATCAGACCAAACGAGGTAATGTTATGATCGTCGGTAATATCAAACCAATAGAAGAAATCGTAGCCTCAATTGGCGGATATGAAAAAATTCTGATTGTCGGTTGCGGAAGCTGCGTGTCCGTATGCCTCTCCGGTGGAGATCGTGAAGCGCAGATGCTTTCACAGGAACTGAAACGCAAGGTGCACTATGAAAATGCTCCGCCTTCTATTGCAGTAGACAATATTCTGAGGCAATGCGAACTGGATCTTATCAAAGCCTACCACGAAATACCTGCAGGAACTGATGCCGTGCTTTCTCTGGCCTGTGGAGCCGGCGTACAAACCATGGCAGAAGCCTTGGATCCGCTGCCGGTCCTTCCGGCATTAAATACAACTTTTTTAGGAGCATCCTTTGAACCTGGAATTTGGCAGGAAATGTGCAAGGGCTGCGGCAACTGCCTGTTAACCTATACCGGCGGCATATGCCCGATTGCCCGCTGCTCCAAAAGCTTGTTGCACGGACCGTGCGGAGGTACCAACGGCCGGAACTGCGAAGTGAGCCCGGATATCCCATGCGCCTGGGTTCAAATCATTGAGCGGCTGTCCAGGCGGAATAAACTTGATCTGCTCTCCGGAATACATGAATCAAGGGACTGGCGGCCCGGAGGCGCGGCGGGCCCGCGCATCCGAGTGCGGACTGGTGTTGGCGGCAGTCCCGGTTTCTCATGATGAAAAAAATGGCCATCATAACCAGCTATTTTGATGGTGAATCCTATGGGCTGCTTGGGCCTCAAATGGCCGCGACCGTGATTCAGGAGAACACCCCCTTTGAGTGTGTTGTCATTGCTGTAACCCATTCGGATGACAAGGCTGTTTTAACAAAAGCTCTTTTCGGCTATTTCGACAAGGAGATGCCGATTGTCGGTTTTTCCAGCCTTAATGGCAGGGAAGATCTTTTTCTCTTTGCCAAAGCGCTTAAGGCAGAGGGAGCAATAACCTTTCTCGCTGGTCCTCAGTCAGATGTCGATTTTTTGGGAGAAACAGGCTGGAAAGATTATCCGCATCGCTTTTGCGGATTCTCAGAGGTCTTTTCCTTTGCCCTGCAAGGACCCGCGGAGCAGGTTTTCCCTGTATTGGAAGGAATCAGTAACGGGCAATGGAAGAACGCTCCGGGCCTGCTGTATACAGACGATGACGGTCGAATCGTTCAAATTCCCCGTCAGTCATGGAAGAACAAATTCCTGCGCAGAGTTCGGTGGAACAATCTCTACCGGGTTGGACAGGCAGGTCTTGAAGATCTGACAATAATTTCGGGTCAGGTGCTTCAGCATATCGGATGTCCTCATGCGGCCCACGCAAAAACGATAGAAGTGGAATATCCTTACCATTTGGATGCAAAAGGAGAAAAGAGAATAAGACTGAAGCTCAGAGGGTGCAGTTTCTGTGATGTATCAAGCGACAAGAGTTTTCACGGGGCCCTGGATTTGGAGACGGTTCTTTCCCAGATCGCATGCCTCCCGGAGGATGCAGAAGGAAGAAAGATCAGCTTTGAGCTGATTAATGAAAATGCACTTCCCGGCCTGCACCGGCTGATTCAGGAAAGTAGCGGGCGGGGGATGTTGCTGTCTCAGATAAAGCTCACCTTAAGGGCCGACTGGTTTCTCAGTAATGAAAATCATCTCAGAGAAGCCCTGCACCTGGCACGAAAGCTGCGGATTCGTATTTTGCTCTCTTCCATCGGTTTTGAATCCTTTGATGATCGAATTCTGAGAAATCTGAACAAGGGATTGACTGTGAAGACTAACATTGACGCCATTTTGCTCATGCGTCGTCTTAAAAAAGAATTCCCACTGCAATGGGCCTATTCCAATCGGGATGGAGCCATTCATGGGCTTATTCATCCGACACCGTGGGATTCCCCGGAAACAGATTCCCATATTCAGCAGATAACAGCCTCCTGCCGTATGCATTCAGACATACTTCCGGCCCACAGCGTCCCATTGATCATCCATCATGCCTCAGGTCTGGCCGACTGGATCCGTGAAATCGAAACAAGCGAAGAGATATGCTTTGAGCGGTATGTTTCGGTTATTGGATGGTGGAATGAGGCTTTGTTGAAAATGTGATAGAGCAGAGCCAGTAACCCTCCGGAAAAATTCTCCCTGCGGCTGAATGGTGAATTGAAGCTCTCCGCAGCAAGCTACGGGGAAGGTTATTTCTGGATTATAGTAAATGCCATAAATCTATTTCCTGAAAAACTCAAATCCGTACGCATATGATTTTTTACGAGCAGATAAGATGACAGGCCGGGGGCATTTTTAATCCCTGGTTTGGGGTGAGGGAAGGCCCCTGTGTTTAGAGTTTGCATACGTTGCCAAGTCTCCGGTCGTACATCTTGCCGACGCCGTATTCGTCCCGCCTCATGAATTTTTCCCTGGAAGGTCCGATAACCTGCATTTCAGGGTGCTTTTCAAGGACCTCACATGCAATTTTCATCTCCTTGGTGCAGCCGGTGCTGAAAGTCGCGTCCTTTCCCACCCATTCCGGCGGAACCTTTCTCCCTATTATCTGAAAGGCTTCGGCTATGTCGTCATATGTCTGAAACCTCCATATGTCGATAAATCCGCTTCGCTGCACCATTTCCCACATATACATGAGATCATCGGCATCCATTCCCGGTTCGTAATAATCGGACGGATTTATTATGAATGTCATTGCAAACTGCTCCTTGAGCCGCCGGATGAAAACCGACATGATTTTTTTTGCCGTCTTGATCTTGCCGGGAACCGAGCCTATTATTCCGCTGTAAAATATAACGGTCATGCACTTTTTCTTGGCGTCTGCCATCTGGTCAATAATTGCCCTTGCCTTTTTTTCAAGGTCTGCATAGGAAAATTTTATCACAGAAGGATGTTTCGGCTTGTAACTGATATTGACCGAATCATTTTCACCGGCGGAAATGTTGAAAATATCCTGAGTAAACTGAAAATGGGTGTCAAAAAATCTTCTTTTCTGGTCATCTCCTCTCGAAATAATAAAATCGGCTTCCTTGAAAAAACGGGCAAAAGTAGTTGATGTCAGGAGAAGGTTTATGTTCTCACTTATTCCGTCCGATATGGCTATTATGTCGTTGTCGCTTCGTATGATTCTGATAAGCTCGTTTTTTCCAAGGATCTTCTCCTTTATGAAAAAAGCCCCTTTGAGCTCATCTGCCAGTGTTTCATCTTCCAGCGCGTCATAAAAATCGATCTTTGTGAAAAGCGGTCCCTCCTTGAATGCTACAAAAATTTTATGGCCGAGCTTGACAAGATACTTTATTATGGCCATATCTGCCATAACTTCGCCGGCCTCGTCGGTGAGCCATAAAATCTTTTTTCGCGGTTCCTGCGATCCTTTATTATTCCTTATGCACAACAGATCAAAGAGCAGATCGGCTCCGTTGCCAGTGAAATCCCGGTCGAATATTTTAAGAAAATCCTCTTCTGAATATCCCGCAGATCTGGCGGGTGTCCACAGGGAGTTTTCCACGGAAACGGCAAAAAGCCTTTTCAGCTCAAGGTAGTCGGCAAGCTTCCTGATCTCTGATATTGTTTTGGGAGGCTCTTTCAGGTGTGATGAATCCATTAAGTTTAAGGCGTTATTGAAAGAGTCCGATTTCATGGAGGTCGCTGCTGACTTGTTACGGAAAGACTTTTCGCTTAAGTAAGGATCCTGGATATGCGAGTGGTTGATAAATATGCGCAGCAGCCTCTTTTCGAGACGTGACGGAAGCATTATCATATCTTTTGTTTCATGCATGAACTTGATTTTTATCAGGGATTTAAGAAAATTATTTTTATCTTCATCCTCTATCTGCTCATCAATGATATTGATAATACGCTCGAGTACTGCATCATATTTTGCCTGTATAAAATCTGGGTTGTTCCTGTTCATTATGCTTTCAAACATCCTGTCTGAACACGGATAAAACCGCTCATCATCTTCAGTATAAACCATGAATCGAACCTGCTCTGGGGTCGCGACCTGTTCCGGATAGGAATTGTGATCAAGATGATTTTCAATAAAGAAGACCGTATACCAGGCGTCTTTCTCAGGGTTTTCGCCTTCTGTGTAGGCGGTGTTTTGTTTGGATGCAGGCGGATTTGCCGGGTCATGCTGTAAAAAAGGCATTATTTATCTCCTTTATTATCCGGACAGGAAAAATAGCTATATTTATCGGAAGGGGCATGAGGTGAAGAAACGGACGAAAAAGCGTACCTGTTATCAGCGAATGCCCGGTCTTCAAATATTGATATAGTAACTATTCAGGAGTCAAAAGTCAGAATCCTTCCAGAGAACCTTTTCATTCTGTCTCCTGAATTCTGGCTCCTGGCTTCTGAATGGTCAAATATAATGAATACAAAAGGGATAACTATTTTATCAAAAAGTGCATTTTTACGGAACCAATTTCGATAACATCAAATTCCTTGAGCTGGACAGATTCGTTTACAGAGTTTCCGTTTACTTTTGGTTTTGAACCACTTCCTTCATAGCTTATGAAATAACCGCCCGGTCTTTTGCTTATGGTGGCGGCAACCTGGCCGACCATAAATCCGCTAACCACTATATCATTGGTAGATGCCTTTCCGATCTTGAAAAGCTTCTTGGATATTTCCACTTCTCCTTCACCGCCGGATACGAAAGATAGAACTCCAAGCGGCTCCTTCCCTTGGGGTTTTGCTGCAGGTGCAGTGGAAGCGGCAGCCGGTGCGCTCTTGGCGAGCATTGACTTGTATGAGCTTGTATCCATGACCATGGTTTGATCCATGTCTTCGGGGCCGGCAGTTTCGGGTTTGGCTTCCCCTTCCTTATACTTAAAAACAAGATTATGTTTGCCGATTGTTATGACATCGCCGTGTTTGAGCCAATGCGAAGCGACGAACTGCTCATTAACAAAGGATCCGTTCTTGCTTTGAAGGTCGGTCAGCAAAAAGCCATCTCCAACGGAATCAACCTTGGCGTGGTGTCCCGATACGGCAAGATTGTCGATAATGACATTGTTATCTTCCCGTCTTCCGATATTAAGTGATTTTCCTTTCTCAAGAACATATTCGGAAATAACGTTATCCTTAAATTTTAGTATCAATGTTGGCATTGCAGTACCTCATTATTAAATCTATTTGAAAGAAGAGTTATAGAAAATGTTCCTTATTCTTGATATCAATCTTATTAATCCGCTCTTTTTGTTTTTTTTATCCTTAACCTTTAAAACAATGACGGTTACGTTATCATCGCCTCCCCGCTCATTTGCAAGATCCACAAGGGCCTGGCATGCTTTCCGGGGCTGCTCATTTCTCACTGTTTCAAGTATCTCTTCAGGGGTGACCTTGTCGGATAATCCGTCTGAGCTTAATACCAGCATATCACCCTTGAAGCAAGGTGTTTCACATACATCGGGCTTGAGGGCTAATCCTATACCTACTGCCTGGGTCAGCATATGCCTGAATTGAGGTCCTAATCTTCTGGCCCCTTCGGGATCTATTGCGGCCTGTTCGGCCAGTACAGTATGTGGCACAGACAGAAGCTCTATGCTGCCGTTATGTATGAGGTAGATGGGACTGTCACCCACATTTGCCGCAATCAGGTTTTCTTCCGTGAAAAAAACCGCTGAGACGGTCGATCCCATCCCTTCATATGATACATTGGTTTGGGATAAACCGTAAACTCCTTTGTTGGCGAGATGTATGCCTGAAATAAGCCTGTTGGCATTTTTTGAAAGGGAATTATCAGTATCTTCAAGCTCTTCTACTTCGCTGTTATCATCACTAAAACGCTTCATGTAATCACGGATTGTCTCGACGACAATATTGCTGGCAACCTCTCCGGCCTGATGCCCGCCCATACCGTCTGCGACAACATAAAGATTCATGGAGTCGTCAAGAAACAAGGAGTCTTCATTGCCTTTTCTTTTTCTG